>Ga0247778_1000026_pt1 | contig 253645 bp, 305 predicted proteins | sample UWRJL049202B5_FD_179939 | JGI IMG/M metagenome (GOLD analysis project Ga0247778, IMG submission 179939) | Plant litter microbial communities from Arlington Agricultural Research Station in Wisconsin, United States - UWRJ-L049-202B-5 | ecosystem: Environmental > Terrestrial > Plant litter >...
TTTTTTATTATTTCTAATATTAATAATAAAAATAAATATTTATTTTATTATAATTAAATTAACTAAATTTATTTCTAATTTTAATAATATTTATTTTTTAATTATTAAATAAATATTTAAATATTTAAAAAATATAGTCTATCTAGATATTGTTTATAACAAAAATAATCCTAATTATATTTAAAGATATATAAATATTAATTATATAAATAATCAATTAAAAATTAAAAATATTATTGGATATTTATTATTTATAACCGGAAATATATGTATATAAAAATCTAAATTATAATTTATAATAATCTAAAATATTATAAAAACTAAAATAATTATTATAAATATATATATAAAAAAAATAATTTTTATTAAAATATTATTAATAGAATTAGATTTTTTTAAATAATCTAAATTATTTTTATATTACGATAATAATAATATAATTTTATCAATTAAAAATCCTATATTCTACAAATATATTAAATATATTAAAATTAAATATTATTATATAAAACAATTAATAAATAAAAATATTATAAATTTTATTTTTGTTTTTATTAAGAATTAGAAAATAAATAAATTTATTAAATTATTTTTTAATATAAGTTATAAAAATTTTATAATTAGATTAAATTTAAATAAATCTAATATTATTAAATTATCTAGAAAATCTAGAATATAATTAATTTATTTTATAATATATATTGATTATTTTATAAATTATAATAATATTTATAATTTATTTTATAAAAATAAAAATTCTAAGATAATTAAATTATATTAAAAAAAAAAGTTATAAAATTAATCTTAAAAATTAATATAAAAATATTGAATTATAATAATTTATATTAATATAATAATAGATTTATATTATTATTTTTATAAAATTTATATTAAAAATTATTATTATAAAGAAATATTAAATTATTATTAATAATAATAATTTATATAATCTTAAATGTAATTTAAATCTAATTAAGAATAGTTTAAAATATTTTAAAAAATTCCCTGAGGTTATCCGAAGGAAATTGAACTAGTTTATAAAATAATTTTTATATAGTTCTACAAGATTTTATAATATATAATTATTATAGGAACTAGTCCTAAATAGGTAATAAGTTTTATTAAATTATTTATATAATATATAATATAAAAATTAATAAAAAACTCTAGAATAAGAATTTAAAATTATAAATATTTTAAGTTTATTTTGTAATTAGATTTCTTTTGAATCCAAGTTTTGTTTACTTAATCAATTGACACTAGTACTGATCCGGCAATCCTCATATGCCCTTTCCCCACAATTTTACATCCTCGGGTAACCTCGGGGAACCTTCTAAAATATTCTAAACTATTCCTAATTAGGTTTAAACCATATTTAGGATTACGTAAGTTATTATTACTAATAATAATTTAACATAATATCCAAATTCTCGGACCCTTCTACACACAACCTCTACGTACCCATCTACCTACCTAGGTAGAGAGATAGACTAGCTAGATACATAGGTCCCTGATACTAAGGTAAAGATCTGGGACACATTATATATTCAAATAATGAGTTATTTTGAAATACCTACTAAGAATATACCTAGGTATATCGGAGGTTTGGATTACAAAGTCTTGCTATACTCTCCTGGTGTTCGAATCGGCTCGGAGTTGTAATATCAACCTTAGAACATCAGTATCTAGGTATCATCATTTTCAATTGTGATCGTTCATGGTTTGGAAGGGGAGGTCTTGACTAGGTAGTTGGATTCATTTCGAAATATAACTAACTAGGTACTACTGGGTTTGACTCACATGAATGACCCGATAAAAGTCCTTACTGGTTTTCTTATATACCTAGGTAGGTACCTGCAAGGAAGAAGGCCAAGCATGATTAATGTTTAGATCCTTATTCGATACTTATTGGGGGAGCACGTTTCCAGGCATATCCATTTGTTAAACTGAAAAGGTATGCCACAGCCTTTGAAGAGAAAGACGGATCTGGTGGATGGATGAAGCCTGGACACCATGTAGAGGAGGCAATTCGCGCCTAGGCAGACCTCGGAAAATTGGCTGAAATATGAAGACATTGCACGATAGACATCTCAGCCTTGGGCGAAAGGCAGGGAATGAAGAGAAGAAAGTCCTCATGTCGAGAATCTCAGAATAGTAGCCTTTCAACCCGAAGATACTTTCAGAAGAACCAAAGTTCGAGTCTATCAGGCCGCTGTCTAGGACTGCGGTTGTTGAGGTTGTGAAAGCGCTTGGAACTGCTTGTCTTACGACATGGAGATATTTTGGTATATAGAATATCCTGTCGTCCTTTTCAACCCATGTGGTGGTAGGCAGTGATAATGTACTGCGCTAGTGACTTTTAAGCTTTACAATGTACCCAGAGAGTATGGCGCCAGCGTGCCAACCCCGCGCCAACCCCATGACAAGCAAATCAAACGCACTTCTCTGCGCCTCATGTCATGTTACAGTACGTATGCACGGTAGACGCGGGAACCTACATATTTGTTTGAGCGAGTGATGGATTTCCCAGATGTGGGACATTTTGGTCTGGATCAAAATGGGACTGCAATGTCGCCGGATAGCACCAAAGCCAAGCTGCAGTTACCGCTGAGCTGTGACCCTCCAAGTCCTTCCAATCCTCCGAAGCAGCTTGTCTGGATTGTAAGTGCTGATTTCTTATTGTGTTTTCGAGGATTTTGGCCAGCTGCCTTTGCTGGTTCTGCGTGTCTCTCCACATCCGCGGGCAATACCAAAATCCATGCTTACTTCACTTCAAGATATTCGGCAGCACTGGTCACATGGGTCGTAGCCTTGTTCGATCATGCCTTAATTCAGGAGATCTTGTTGTCGCCGTGGGACGCACGTTTGAAAACACGCTCGAGTCAATGCAGGGCTGGCATGACAATTGTCTCGGTACCCTCTGTGACGTTCGAGCTCGCGAGTCTGTTCAGGAGGTCCTCGAAAAGGCTATACAGCACTTCGGGCACGTAGACGTGATCGCCAATTGCTCGGGTTATGGAGTTATTGGAGCGTGCGAGGACCAGGACGAGCACGAGGTCCGAAATCAGTTTGAAACAAACTTCATGGGCACGCTGCACATTATTCAGTTGAGCTTGCCATATTTTCGAGAGCAAGGCGCCGGGCGATATCTTATATTTAGCTCTACGTCCGGAGCTCTAGGAGTTCCAGGCCTAGGGCCCTATTGTGCTACTAAGTATGCGGTGGAAGGGCTCATCGAAGCCATGCTCTATGAAATCGATTCGTTCAACATCAAGGCCACTCTTGTAGAGCCCGGACTGGTCAGACGAGACGAACCGGACTGGGACAAAAACCCACTTCCAACATGGGGACATTTCTTGATCAAACCAGCCAGTGAGCCATATTCGCAAGCCACATCGCCAGCTTTACACGCGAAGAGGATGGTCCAATGGCTGGGAGATAAGCAGCCCACCAGTGCTGTGAAATGTGCCGAATTGGTCTGGCAGTTAGGGCATTGCTCTTACCCACCCTTACGGCTGTTGCTTGGCAGCTATGCTATTGAAAGTATCCGAGATCGTCTGAGGTCGATCATTGAAGAGTTAGAAGACTGGAAGCATCTGCATTTCCCTATTGCACCAGATGCCCAGATTAATGACGAGAAGGAGGAAGGGAGCGAAGATGCTGGGCGAAGAGATAGTTTGATGAATCAAAATGAGCAGAAGCAGGATTAAATGAAGGTGGTATCATGTACGCCATAAACGGTTTCTACCGAACAATGCAATTCCTATTCAATCATCCCATAGCCTTACGCCCTGCACCAGTAGAACGCCTGCATGTATCCCAAAACCGTCCGTGTCCGTATGCTCATCTCTATCGTACCTCGGGGGCAGGCGCTGCTGCAACGGCGATTTCATTGTGAATCGCATCCGCTGTCTCTTGTTGTGCTCTGCCTTCAAATATCCTTCTCCACCACATCGGCGGATCGAATGGACGAGAGCCGTTATGCAATGGGGGGTAGACGTCCGAGAAGAAATACCAGACATGTCCGATCACTACTCCCATTATCTCATCCTTGGGGATCGTACCATGAACCACGAGACTGAAGGCCATCAATACCCACGGGAGGTAAGGAGCAGTGAACACCATGAGTCCCAGGAAACTCAACCGGGTGTCTGGATTCCGCCTTGACCAAATGTAGACGAGGGTAGAAGAGAGTGGATGTCCCAAGAAGGGCATAGAGACAAGCGGGGAGAGACATATCAAGCACGTTGTTGCGTAGAGTAACAGCCATGAGAAATGCGCCGGTGATCGCCCAGACGACTCTTCCAGTAATCGTGAGTATCGCTGGAGGAAGAAGACGTGAAACACAAGATCCAGTGACAAGGGGCCAAAATAGAGGAACGTGGTGAGAAGTCGCCAGTACTGCAGCCTGGGGTTAGCTTGATTTGTAAGGAGTTGGATGCAGAGGAGTGGACCTGATTCTTGACAAAGACAGCCCGGAAGCTGTAGAACAGCTGGAAAGGGGTGACTATCTGGCATTGCACCAAGGCGCTTGTGAGAACAGTTGCGGTAGTCCACCATCTTGTGCAGAGGGGCATTTCCCAGAACCACATCTCCAGCGGGAAACCAGCTTGGCCGCCCATGCCACCATCCCCTCCGCCCATCATTTGATCCATGTTGCAGTCGGACTGTGGCGCGGAAAAGTGACCGGAGTGCTTGCGATGCTGTACGGAGATGAATAGACTTCTATGGTAACATCGACGATGAGAGAATAAAAGGCACAAGAGCGCAAGATGATGTACAAGTAGGATGCGCGCGTTATGAGATGTAATACTTGTCAAGATCTAGGTACCGGTAGGTCGGCGTATAGTAAATCCGTTGGCTTTGCTTATCGCATCGCTCAGCCAACAAATTATGGTAAATCGCGTCAACAATGAGTAGAAGTACCTAGTATCTAGGCATTTCCCAGCTTCTAAAGGCGCAAAGGACTTTTAAAGGGCCTCACTTGTTGCGCGCAAACTTTATGCACACTACGAGTATCTGTGAATACAGTACTGGGACAACGTACGGATCGGTTATGCGATAGAACTACTCTCTCTGCGAGGCGTTTTCGATCTAGGTACTGTACGCATCCGGCGCAATTCGCAGCTCGCGACCTGGACGCGCCAAATCGCATCTACCAGCCACCCGCTTTTTGGAAGTCAATTGATTGACCCAGCACTTGTCGCATCGCCCACCCAAATCTCGCATTGCGCACTTTTGCGTATTACCTACACCTAGAGACGCGTATTTCCGCCTTTCGTTATGCCTCCCAAGAAAGCGAGTCCGGCGAAAAAGACAACTGCTGGTCGGCCATCTGGCAAGAGACTGAGCCGCGGTGTAGAGCGTGAGTACGAAGAATCTTCTTTCGAGCATCTACTGATGATTGGATTGGAACAGCTGGAGATCCGGTCCCTGGAAGAAAGAAGCGGCGTTATCGACCTGGAACGCTTGCGTTGAAGGAGATTAGGAGATATCAATCGTCGACAGACCTTCTCATGAGAAAATTGCCTTTCTCGCGCCTAGTAGGCCACCTTCTGACAATTGGCGAGACCCTGTGAGCTAACAGTATGATCAGGTTCGTGAGATTGCTCTTACTTTACGTCCAGCTGGAGAAGGCATGCGATGGCAGTCACAGGCAATCATGGCACTCCAAGAGGCATCAGAAGCATTCCTGGTTCACCTTTTTGAAGACACCAATTTGTGTGCTATCCACGCAAAAAGGGTGACCATTATGCAAAAGGACATACAACTCGCGAGGAGAATTCGGGGGGCTTGGGGTGGACTAGGTTGATTTGAATATGGTTGGTTGATTGGGATGTTTTCCGAGCATTTTGTCCGAGGGCGTTCACGGGGCGGTTTCTAAGATATCATCGAATGTGAAGAAGGCTCTGGCTGCAAATCGGGTTGCAGGACAAAGTCTCGTGTATGGGTACCCCAGGCGTGGAGCAAGGTTTGTTTTACTAGTTCGAGGGGTATACGCAAGCTTTCATGCTTCTACTCCTATCAGCTGTACGTGACAGTTGTCCCAGCTTCTGCGGGTTCCAGCAATTTCCAATCGCACTTGATGTCCTTCTTAGCAAACATGTCTAATATGACATTGGCTATGCCGTCGAAGTTTTCTGTCGCTAGAGCGAGGATAGTTGGACCAGCCCCTGAGAGACAGATTCCACACAGCCCCGGGTGCGACTTCGGTGTGACTGATTGCAGGATCTCTGGTAGACCTGGTATGAGACCCTTCCTATACGGCTGGTGAACCTTATCTTGCATCGCCAGATAAATCTGTTCGGCATCTGGTGGTGATCTACCGAGAGCAGACGGAAGTAAAGCTATTCTCTGGAGATTGAAGACGACATCTGCTCTCGAATACTCCTTCGGCAGTACGCCTCTTGCTTCAGCTGTAGCAACTTCAAACTGTGGAATAATGGTAATAGCTTTGATCTCTTTCGCCCATGGAAACTTCATGTAATGACCGATGCCAATTGGCGGTTCAGGCGGTGCTTTCCCAGTGTCCAAGCCACCTGCTGGAGCCGGCAGAACTTCGCTGAGGGGAATTTCCTTCCTCTCTGTGTCTTCTTTGCTCAAATCATTCAAATAGGTTCCAACAAAGCCTCCATATAGTGCGGCTGCTACATTATCTGGATGTCGTTCTGAACTGAATTAGAGGGATGAAAGATATAGGATTGGTTATGAAACATACCAATCATCAGGCAGTAATCCAGCATTCGAGCTCTGGACAGCTTCAATTTGCCGACTTCATTCCCCAGCGCAACTCCCGCAACTACCGCAGCCCCAGAGGATCCCAGACCGCGGCCCAAGGGAATTGGATTAATGATATGAACCCTTGTCTCAGCTGGAAAACTTCTTTGCCCGTGACATCTCAGCACATACAATGCCGTCCTCGTGATCAGATTGGAATCGGCAATCAATGGAACCTCGTCGGCACCCTCCCCCTCATATGTTATCACGCAATTGAGTGGCGCCTCTGTAGATTTGGTTTGGACCTCAACCCGCAATTCCAGCCATATGGACAAGGCAAGACCAATGACATCGAAGCCTGGCCCGATGTTCGCAGACGAACATGGCACTTCTGCACACTGCGGGGTCAGCTCCTTTAATCTGCCGTGAAGTTGGGAGGGTATGGCTTTAGACAAAACTGACTTATGGTTATCATTGCAAGTTAGGGGAGCAGATGTAGATTCCCTCGAGGTAGGGGAGACTGTGCTCTGTGTGACTGGTACTTCAATGTAAAAATCTCCGGGCAGCTTACATTTGTCAAGTCAAAAATTTAAGTAGGAGGATTACCCCACCACTAGTGTGATATTAAATGCCACGGATCGTCAGATACACCAAAATGTGCTACACCAAGTTGAACCCGCGTTATGTGGACCGCAGATTGGGGTCCGTACAGTATCGGAATTGTAATACCACCAGGCCTCGATTCCTTCGCCACCCTTATGCATATGATGTCTGTAAAGTAGCACAGTTTTATCCAGCCTCAATAAATTTCATACACCTATCCTGCGAGCTTTTGTTACCATCCACGACCCTGCATTTTGTCCTTCGAATCCATCGAGCTGACATTTAAGCCCACCATCGCCTCACCCAAGTCCTCACTCACAGCAGCCAACACCTTGGGATCATTGTAATGCGTTACAGCTTGCACAATGGCCTTTGCTCTCTTTGATGCATCACCACTCTTGAAAATTCCACTGCCGACAAACACACCATCACATCCCAACTGCATCATCAATGCCGCATCGGCAGGTGTAGCAATTCCTCCGGCAGCAAAGTTGACCACCGGCAGTCTTCCCAACTTAGCTGTCTCCTTCAGCAAATCATATGGAGCCTGGATCTCCTTAGCCAGGATTCGCAACTCGGCGTCAGACATGTTTTGAGCTCGTGAAATCTCGGCCGTGACAGTACGCATATGGCGAACAGCTTCAATGACATCTCCGGTTCCTGCCTCACCCTTGGTACGGATCATTGCGGCACCCTCGCTGATACGGCGGAGAGCTTCGCCCAGGTTCCGACAGCCGCAGACAAAGGGGACGCTGTAGGGGTGTTTTTCGACGTGGTGGGCGTGGTCGGCTGGGGTGAGGACTTCGGACTCGTCAATGTAGTCGACGCCGATAGCCTCTAGGATCTAAGCATCAGGTTTCTGTTAGTAATGAGATATGAATATGATATACGTCGGAGGGTGGGTTTACCTGGCATTCAACGAAGTGGCCAATTCTCGCCTTGGCCATGACGGGAATAGTCACAGTCTTCATGATCTCCTTGATCATTTTGGGGTCTGACATGCGTGCCACTCCTCCTTGGGCTCTGATATCTGCTGGCACACGCTCAAGAGCCATGACGGCCACAGCACCGGCTTCTTCAGCTATTCTGGCCTGTTATGATTAGAGTCAGCATGGTAAGTTTTGGGGGGAGCCGAGGTGCGATGACCTGTTCAGCGTTCACAACGTCCATGATGACTCCTCCCTTCAACATGCGAGCCAGACCGGTCTTGACGGTGAAATTGGACTCGCCAGAGGCATTCTGGGGAGTGGAAGAGGCATCACCATTGGTGGCGCGAGTGGGGAGTTCGGTGGCCATTCTGGAGTTTGAGTGATCGTTGATCATTGGAGTTAATTGGGTAATGGAATGGATAGAAGTAGATGGAAGCTTATGCAAATTGGGTTGTTTGAAGGAAGGAAGAAGGGAATTGAAGTGTAAGGTAAGTAAGTAAATAAGTAAATAAATCAAAGCCTACGGATGACTCTTACTTTCTACTCATGCCATGGCGTATCCGTAAGTTGATTTTTTTTCTTCGAACCCATGGTGCCCCTCCCTCCGATGGCCGGGCCTTATCGATTGGAGGGGGGGGCCCCAAACATCCCTGTTCATTTTGCTGAACAGATCGACTTGGTCAATTCGGAACAGAAGGAGAATAAATATATCCGATCTACTATCTACCTATCTAAGCTTATTTATTACGTATATATTCAGCCGACTAATTATAATTATTATTATGTTCTGCAATGTACCTAGGTAGGTATAGGTATAGGTATCCAACTTCTCCCTACTTGTAGGTATGGTATCACTGTCCTCGTACAGTACCTAGGTAAGCCGTAAGCCGCTTTAAACCCACTCGAACCGAGCGCCGCGAATCCGGGGACCTCAGTCTCAGTCTCAGTCTCAGTCACAGTCTCACCCCTGTCCATTTTCAACGGTGCGGTGCGTTGGTGATCGTGACATCAGCTGCGCTGCAGGGTGGCGGCCCAAGCTTCACCAAGTCTTCTTGCTGCAATTGAACTTTCAAATTGAGCCTCATCCACTCATCCACTCACCCACCTGATCCAACACTCTTCACTCGTTACACAAATACAAGCACTCTCACAATCACTTCCACAGCCACTTCCACAGCCACAGCCACAGCCACAGCCACACGTTGACATTTCACTTCAAAATGGCCTCTCTCCTCATCCGCCCCCTCATCCGCCCCCAAACCCTCGGTCTGGGCCTCGGTCTCTCCCTCGCATCTTACCACACCCTGCACCAGAGACCGATACGCCTTGATTCAAGCCCATTTTCAGCCGACTCCTACAAGAAAACTGCTGCGACGCCCGTAGTCAATCAGGGTGGCCGGTTGAATCCTGATGCGGTCAGACAGATTAGTTCTGGGTCAATTATTGGTAAGCTGTTCTACTAACTTATTGCCTGCATAACATGAAAAGAGGCAGTACTAACAGACAGGAAAACAGGATTGTGTGCAGGTCTGCTGGTTAGCACATTTTCAAAGTCACTTGCCTTGATATTGGGATTGCTGGTTGTAGGGGTGCAGGTAATTATTCTCCACAGTCCCAGCCGAACTGGGCAACTAACAGGTAGCAGTGGGCATCGAGCTACGGTATCAATGTGATACCCTACAACAGACTGCAGGGATACTTCACGAGCATAGATATTCGTTCTGCAGTCCGAGACAATGTTGCTTTCAAAATCTCATTCGGGGCCACTTTTGCCATGGCCGCATTCATGGAATTTTAGGAGGCGAAGACGAGTTAGTATTCTGTAATTACTATACTAGTAATCGATGCCACCATTGTCCTGTGTCCATGCATATGCCTACTTGGGGGGCCTATTATGCTATTTCAATTCCTTCCCCACGCAACCGTCTTCTTACATATACCTGGTTGAAAGAAATGCCCATATGAACTTGGTCTTCACCTACTCCGACCAACGTCCTGTGGCGGTAGGACTAAGCTTGACTCCTCAAATTGGCTGGGTCTCGCGTTTCAAATACTTCATAGCGACCGAATCCGGCTTGAAATAGTCCTTCGTCTTAGCATGGATGTCTGCATGGTAGTCGTTCAACCACTGTTTCTCTCTTTTCGTCAAGAGGCTCTCGTCGATAAGTTTGCGGCAATACGGAACCATTGTGACGTGCTCGAAACCCAAGTACGGCTTGTCCCCGAATTTGTGCTTGGTCTCGACTTCCTTCACCATCACAATATTCTCGATCCGAATTCCAAAAGATCCATCTTCATAGTAGCCGGGTTCATCTGAGATGACATTACCAGGCGCGAGGGGAACTTCCGAGTATTGTATCCTTGTTCCAATGCCGATCGGTCCCTCGTGTACGTTGAGATATGATCCCACACCATGCCCAGTCCCGTGTCGATAGTCCAGTCCTTCCTCCTATTGCATTGTCAGTTGGTCTGCTCGTTGCACATTCGGATCCACGTCTCACCCATAAGAATTGTCTCGCCAACGTATCAAGTGCAAATCCGCTAGTTCCCTTGGGGAACACAGCGACGTCGAGAGCAATGTTGCCCTTCAGGACCAAAGTGTATGCTTTTCTCTCCATTTCTGTTGGCTGTCCAAAATGAAGCGTGCGAGTGGTATCCGTTGTGCCATCCAGATACTGAGCACCAGAGTCACATAGGTAAACTGCCTTTGGGTCAATTATGGAACAGTTGCCTCGTTCAGGTGAGTAATGAATGACAGCAGCATTAGCTCCAGTAGATGAGATGGTGTCAAACGAAAGCCCAATAAAATTCTTCTGCTTCGAGCGTAGTTCCTCCAGCTTGTCTGCCGCGACGACCTCGTCAATGACTGCCTTCTCGACGGTGAGTTGATGTTCCAGCCACGCAAAGTACTCTATCAAAGCAGCCCCATCTCGAACATGACATGCTCTCATACCCTCAAGTTCTGTCGCATTCTTTATGGCTTTCGCATCACCGACGGGGCTTCTAATTTCTTCAACCTTTGCCTCGCCACCAAGAGCTCTCTTCAGTGCCCATGATGTCTTTGTAGAGACCAAGAACTTTTTGATCTTTGCTTCTGGTACCCCATCAGCATTTGGCGTTTCCAAAGACTTACACAGGACGTCCATGTCCTCGAAGATCTTATGGTAAGGTCGCATGGAGATTCCGTTGTCTGTAAGGTAAGTTTTGCACTCGCTGCTTAGCTTTGAAGAATTGACGTAGAGGGTAGCCGTGGTAGGAGTGATGGCAGCGTACGAGAAGAACACTGGGTTGTATGGGATATCGTTGCCTCGTAGGTTGAATAACCAAGCAACTTCATCCAACATGGAAACAATAAAACCAGAGCTCTTCTTCTTGTCCAGCTCTTTCCGGAGTTCCTCCAATTTTGTTTTTACGTCCATACCAGCAAACTGCTGAGGTTGAACCTTTACTGGTTCACTTGGCTTGGCAGGGCGGCCATTACCCCATATGATATCCACGAGATTTTCCTCGACTGCTACTAGATCCTGGCCACCACGCTTCCTGATTTTCTCGGCCAGTTTTCGAGCATCGGGTGCAGATATAATGGTTGGGTCAACACCAACGATCTTGCCTCCCTCAGATTGCTCTGCGGACCATTCCTGCCAAGTCGGGACATCCTGTAGACCTTGCTTCAGTAGCTGCCAATTCTCATCGAGCTGCTTCGAAGCTTGATTAAAATATCGACCATCAGTCGCTAATGCAGCCTTCTCGTGGGTGATTACTGCACAACCAGCAGACCCAGAAAACCCAGTTATATATTCTCTCCTTGCATCACATGGGGCGATATATTCAGAAGCGTGGCTATCTTCGGTGGGGACAACTTGTAAAAGGGCTGTCAACACTTGTCAAGCATAAGGATTCCGTCCACTCACATACTGTAGATGTCGACTTTGTACTTCTTCATAAGTTCCCTGAGCCGGGTAAGTCGTTCGGTCGTGTTGACCTTCTCCATCGTTACTAGAGACCAACATCCGTCAGCAACTCTGTTCGGCGAAGCTTCTGGGCATCCACATCTCATTATCGAGCTAGCATGATCCCCTAGGAAGTGCATCTTCAGTTGGCGACTCTTGTTCAGGTCCTTGAGAGCCTTTGTGGTCATTTACTCAAGGTAAAAAACTTGGAAGGCCCAACCATCCAAACACCCAACTTCGAACACCAGGAAGGTATAGCGGGGTCGAGGTACAATACCTTTGTAGACTGTGGTCTTCGCAGAACTTGAATTGTACCGAAAGGATGTCTGTAGCTTTCGAGGCCAGAGCTGAGTGAAAGTTCGAGTCCCTGTGAGGTGTGTCGTAAGAAATCGACTTCTCATTGATCATGAGAGCTCTGTAGATCGCACCTTCGTGTACGAAGCAGGCAGGTCGCGGGACTATGTTACAGCAGTTAGCGGGGGGTCCTCCTTGTGATGCGAGACACTTACAGCTGCGACTTTCGAAAGCACAGACAGAAGCTGGAGAATTGAAGCCGAGGATCGCTGTACGATAACCAACACTAATGATGGGGCAAGAGTCGAGTGTTGTTTACTTTCCTGATGCTGTGCAGTAAGGCTTGGAGACAGAGGTGGGCTGGACATGGACATGGTCGCTTTTTAGCGAGGCAGCGACGACCAAAACCTGCACGGCTGGCGACACCTCACCTTACTGTAATGTAATGTTACTGGAAAATAACTGCCCCAAAATCACAGTACGGTAAGATCAATAAATCCAGCAGTACCTGGTACATATTCCTAGACTGGAAATTACATGCCAAATGATGCCGCTTTTCGGGTTCAGCAGATTATGAAACTCCGCGGTCTCTTGCACACTCGATTTTGCCCCGCGGCCCCCCACCTTGACCCTGTGTACTAGGCTGCTAGGGACTGACAGAGTCAACGCAGTAAGTCACAGTGAACCATGGCGGCTGTTGGACAAGACCAGTTACCGGTTTCTCTCGAGGAAGTAATTTTTGTAAGTGCTCGCCTTGTTATATCTCCTTCCGTAAGCAAACACAAACTCGGCCAGCAAACGGGCAAACACCCTCGCTATACCCAAATATCAGTACAATTTTGCCTAACATTCTACAGCTCATAATTCAACTGTATCAACCTGGAGCTCCCGAAATAATAGCCAAGACACAGGAGACATTGCAAAAATTTCAACGCTCCCCGCAAGGATGGCAGTTGGCCAATAGTCTGGCGAGCCACGAGAATGAGCAGGTTCGGTTTTTCGCGGCTCTGACCTTTATTGTGAAGCTTAACACCGATGCGTAAGTTAGATGATCTCTCCGCCGATCTATATACTGATACTCTGAAGGAAATCTTTAGGAAAAGACGATGCTCAAGCTCTGCTGCACAGCCTTACCAACTGGCTCATTCGATGCGTTGAGACTAGCGAGGGACCTCTGGTCTTGAGAAAACTTTGCTCTACCCTAGTAGCCTACTTCATGCAATTTTCTGCCTCCTGGACGAAATGTATCAAGCATCTTATGTATTGCCTCTGTGTCAAAACACCTGTACCGTACGCCGACTCTCTCCCGGGAGCCCCTGAAACCGCCGTTCTCGTAAATGAGCTGTCGAATGACAAGGCCGTTGCAATCCTCTGGTTTGCATCATCTCTCGTCGAGGAAATTGGAAAGACAGACTCAAGTCTTATGAAACAGTTGAGTGCTTCTACCAGGCCTTACAGGTATAGAACTGACAGTCTTTCTTCTAGGAATAAGTTTCACCGAAGTGTGGTTCCTAATGTCGATGATATTGTGCCGTTGTTATCGAAGTATCTGATAAATACCAAGCCGGACTCCAAGGAACGCAAAGCCCGCCAAGAGTCTATGAGATGCCTTCAAGTAAGTAAGATCCGAAATCCGAAATCCGAAATCGAATTGGAGCAGCGGAGTTTAAGCGAATCAGACCACTAATTTGGCTGGGTACGTAGGCATGGGTCTCATACGCTCATCGGGCTTTCATAGACGATGAGATTGTTCTCGAGCCCCTCCGGACATTGACAAAGCCTGCGATTCTGTGCCTCGCAGAGGATGATCTGTACGAAATCAGCGTTGAGCTCTTCTCGGACGTGCTCACAAATTACTCTAAGTTCTTGTCAGGAGAAGACTTCCAGCTTCTGTATTCACTGTTCAACAGCCCTTGGGCGAAAGAACGCTATCAGCGGCTAGTTCAAGGTGATTACGACTTTGACTCCTTACAATTTGGACACTTCATGATTGCTTTTGGCGATGCTACACTTCAGGATCTGGCGAAAAGCCTTGATATGAACCCCCAATGCCAGCAGTTTCTGTCTGCCCTCGGAGGACTTCTTGGGGCAGAAGGGATAGCTGTTCACGAGGATAAGATTTTTGTTCCAGCCCTGGAATTTTGGAATACTTATGTGGAGAACATGATTGACGACATCTATTCTGAGAGCGGACAACATCCCACGTGGTTTGCAGCAGCCGAAGTGCACGTCACGCAGATGATTGAACGGTGTTTTCGCAAAATCCAGTTCCCATCCTCTAGCATCTTCATGTTGTGGGATTCTGTAGACCGTGTAAGTTTCAAAGATGCCAGACGGGACTTTGCAGATATGCTTCAGCAATATTATCTTGTTTCAGGAATGCCCCTTCTCGACAAATTTGTCAGTCTCGCCCACACTTCTATCTACAGACGAGACTGGGCAGAGCTCGAAGCTGCCTTATATTGTCTCTCGGTGTTTCCTGACTGTGTTTCGAGCCAGGAAGATGAACGAGATGGGTGTCTTCATGGCATTTTCAAGCCCGAAATCTTCTCTCTATTCACGGATCCAGGGAATGCGGTTCCTTTCCAGGCCATGGAATCTTTCTTGGTTTTGATATCTGGGTATGCGGATTATTTTGAGAAGAACACGTCTTATCTAGCAAATGCGTTGAATTTTGTCTTCACAGCTATAGCGTCACCTGCTCTGAGCCGTAGAGCGTCGGACACGATAACGGGTCTTTGCTCGGAGTGCAGAACAATCCTTCTCCCAGAGCTTGGTGCGTTCCTTCAGCAGTACCAGAATCTCATTTCCAACGGCTCTATTCCTGGCTATGCAAAAGAATCTGTACTTGGAGCGATTGCTTGCCTGGTCCAAGCACTTCCTGAGGAAGAGCCAAAAGTTGGCCCGTTAGACCAACTATTGAGCTTTGTGGGAGTAGATATTGAAGAATGTCTCCAAAAAGCGCTTGCGCCAGAAGATGTACAAGCAGAGGAGACAGGTGTGCCATTACAGAATGTTCCCTCCCCACAACGCCCGAAGCAAGCTCAAACGCCGCTGGAACAGGGGGTTGTTTCTCTGCGTTGTCTCACTGCCATTGGCAGAGGTCTGCAACAACCACACGACAAGCCATTGGATCTGGAGAAAGAAGTAGTGTCACCCTTTTGGACTGAAGGAGCAGGTTCTGATATCCAGAGACGCATATTTTCAATGGTCAGCAAGTTATGGGACGTTTTTGGGGAGAAAGGTGAGATCGTTGAGGCAGCATGTACAGTCGCGCGCCAGGGATTCAGAGAATTCGAACCTGGGCCCTTTGTGCTACCTCCAGCTTTGATTGCAGAACTTCTTCTGAAAGCAAGCCCTCTCACACCGCGGCTTGGCTTCGTGATAGGCACCGCCAGCTCATTCGTCTCTTCCTACAAAAGAGGCACGAAAGGCACTGGAATCCACAACGTCTTCGATACTTTGCTGACATGGGTGTCCCAATTACTCCAAGCTCATGGGGGTATGAAATGCATCAAACCTCAAAATGGACCTAAGCTAACCGGCTCGTAGAACCTAGTAATGACCCAGAGGTTGCCCAGAATGGAATTGATTTCCTTACCCGGCTACTACCAAAGTATCTGAAAACTTTCATGGGTCACCAGCCCTCCGCATCCCTTGAATTCTTCTTCATGTATACCCTCAAAGCAATCACTGGAAACGACCCCTTGCCGAAATTTGCAGCTGCAGAATTCTGGGTATGGTCTATATGGAATTTTTGCGCTACAACTAGCTAATATATCCGCAGGCTACTTTCATTGCCCTCCCAAATCAAGCCGATGAACTACAAGAGTCCCTGAACAACGCAATGGAATATCTTGGACCACTGCTCGCAGAAGCACTTATCTTCAATATTGGAGGCCACGCTGCACGCAGCGAACTCGAAAAACTTTCTGACCCGTTGAAGAAATTCGTTATACGTCAAGCACGTTCGAAACAATGGATCGAAGCAGCCCTGTTTGGGCAGAGCTTTCCAAGCGACAAGGTGACTGACAAGGAGAAGACAGTCTTTGTTCAGAAGATCATCAGGCATGCCCAGCTCTAACCACCTTCATTCTGAGACCTTTCTGACATTTTGTAGTCTTCGCGGCACTCGGCCAACGAATCTAGTGGTCCGAGAATTCTGGTTGGCTTGTCGTGGGACTAATTTCGCATATGCTTCGTGAGAGCAAGAACGCAATGTGTTCCTACTACAGCATCAATACGGGATTGAGACGAAACCCGAAAAAGATGGTGGGCGCTCTTGGAAGGCATGAGTTTATGCTGTGGTTGAAGCCCAACAAAGTACTCTTTGTGAACGGACAATGTAGACTAGATTACGAAAATAGAGTAAAATTGATTAACGATGATGCATAATGGCATAAGAAGTTTATCTATTTTCACTGAAGTTTAAATGCTGGTTATCTGTTCCTGTTGATCGATAAGAGAAGTACTCGAGCTAAATACAGTACAGCACAGGAACGACCAGGGGCAGGGGCAGGGGTACGGAGATGCTGAATCTTGGAATAACCACAACCACTTCTCTTCAGATGGTAAGTAAGCAAGGGAAAAAGGCTCCAACTCACCATTCTGCACAATCAGAGCGCATTCTCCTCATGAACGAGGACATTATTGGCGCAAGCATGAGCATCTCAGCCTGATCGCCAATTCGACACTGGATATATTTGGCCAGGCTACCTAGGTATTTGGCAGTTTGCCCACAGCCGCGGCCTCTATCTGATTCTGCAACAGGATGTTGAGATCAGAATGCTGCTCGTGTGTAATCGCCTTCCTGCGGCAGCAGCAGTTTTACTCCTGCTCTCCTTTGCACCCCGCCCCATCACTTCGAGTACGATAACGGCGGCTCCTCGAGCAACACCTTCTGCCTCGAACCTTACAGCTACATGCGAATTTCGGACCATCAATTACATAACAGATTCTCTCCCGCAGCTCTGCTTCCGCTCGTCATGGAGCCATCCGAATGGGACCGCATCTTCGACGAGCTCGGAGAATGCGACGTTGGCCAGTACAGGACCCGACGGCTCAGCAATTACAATTCCTGCTGGTCAAGGCGCTGGGCACGATGCAGCAGGGAATACTACAAGCAGTAGCATTGCAGCGGGCGAACTGTCGGCAGCCACCTCAACCACACTTTCGGAGGTTTTGGAGACTACTACTCCTTCTGCGGATGAATTGGAGCCCAGCGAGCTGAATGAAGCTTCATTTCTATCGTTTGAAGAGTGGAAGAAGCAGGCCTTGGAGAAGGCTGGGCAGTCGAATTCCAATATTGGAACTAAGAAATCTGGAATGGGGGAAAACAGGAAGAGGGATTCAGAGAGCATCCAGAATAATCTCGACTCTATTGGAGATGAAGGGGAAATTGATTTAGATTTCGGTGCCTTTCGAGATGGCGAAAAGCCCTCTGAATCGTTACAAAGTACAGAAAATACTAGGACGGAAGCCCAGGGCGAATCGCAGGAAGTTGAAAAGGTCGTAAAACGCAAGGATCATTATCGGAGCCCAGACGCGGGTATTACTTGCAAGGAGCGCTTTTCGTACGCTTCATTTGACGCTGGGGCTACTGTCCTGAAGACTCATTCGGGAGCAAAGAATCCTAAAGCTGTTCTGATAGAGAACAAGGACTCGTACATGCTCTCGGAGTGTTCGGCTGGGAATAAATTCATAATTATAGAACTTTCTGTAAGTCTACTCTCTAAGGCATCTCTCACAAGACTGATACCTCGCAGGAAGATATATGGATCGACACGGTCGTTCTAGCAAATTATGAATTCTTCTCTAGCATGGTTCGGTCATTCCGAGTGAGTGTCAGTGATCGGTACCCCGTGAAAATGGAAAAGTGGAAAGACGCTGGGACGTATGAGGCTCGCAACTCTAGAGATATCCAGGCTTTTCTCATCGAGAATCCTCAGATATGGGCCAGATACATTAGGATTGAGTTCCTGAGCCATTACGGAAACGAGTATTACTGTCCTCTATCCCTCGTCAGAGTTCATGGGACTCGAATGCTAGAGAGCTGGAAGGAGACCGAGGCCAATGGAGAGGATGAGGATGCCGAAGAAAGTGAAGGCGACACAGCCGAGGAGCATTTTGTTCCTGACGCTGTTGCAGATGTGGTTCAAAGGGAACAGAAACTCAACGCCGAGCTGAGGGCACAAGCGGAAAAACTTGTGAAGGACGCCCATGAGCTCGCCAAAGAGGACAGAACTGCTACCGAGAATGCGTTGAAGGAGCGGATGACCACCCCTTGGTTCAAGTCTGGCTTTTCATTTCCTGAGCTGAAGCAATCCTACGGACCGGATATCTGTTTCCCAGCAGACGCACCTATCACAGAAGTAAATTTCTCTGGAATGACTGGCACTCAAGCGATTATGCCAACCGAGGCCAAACCATCGTCAGAGACAACTCCTTCTAACAACACTTCTTCATCCACATCGCCGCCGTCTGCAAAGATTCAGCCAGACGTAACAGTGTCAGGAAGTGCCACTGTCCAAGCAGCACAGACTGTTCCATATGTGGTCTCTGATTCGACAGATTCGGTCACTGCCTCTGAGACTACTTCGCTGTCCGTTTCCTCCCAGGCGACCAAGGTACACAACTCAACAGGCACTCATAAGAACAAAACTACCACCACCTCATCCGCATCGTCTTCATTACCGACGATCCAAGAAAGCTTCTTCAAGGCGGTGTCTAGACGACTCCAGCTGTTAGAGACGAACTCAACATTGTCACTCAAGTATATCGAAGAGCAGTCCAAGATTTTGCGAGAGGCTTTTTCCAAAGTTGAGAAGAAGCAACTCCAAAAATCTACATCCTTCCTAGATACTCTGAACAGCACCGTACTCACCGAATTACGGGGCTTCAGACAGCAGTATGACGAGATTTGGCAATCTACTGTAATATCTCTCGAGAGCCAAAGAGAAGAATCCAGGAAAGAAATCCTAGCAATCAGTAGCAGGCTGAACATCCTAGCAGACGAAGTCGTGTTTCAAAAGCGCATGTCCATCGTACAATCTGTCTTGCTCCTACTTTGCCTCGGGCTCGTGATCTTTTCCCGTGTGTCTGCGGGTGGGCCTCTGGACTTTCCTAGCATGCACAGCAGAGCACGCCGTATTTCTGACTACCAAGTCGAAAGTCCTCTTCAAAGTCCACCTGAGAGCCCCGAATTTCACCGAGATAGATCATGGCTTGAAACTGGTCATCGTAGGCAACAATCCGGTGGATCTGGAATCTCACGATCAAGAAGCCGGGAGGGTGATGCACCGCCCACTCCTCTCTCCACCTACTCACGATCAGACGCTGGATTTACACCTCCTTCTGGTGCAGACGACATCATTCCGCATTTCGTGGATTCTATACCTGGCTCTCAAGAGCCAGCTCTCCCGACCACACCAAAAGAAAGATCAAGGTCATCGACAATCGATGGCCCTGGCAGCCCTCTTCCGCATCAAACGACCACAAAACCTGGACCGAGATCAAGGTCCTCAACCTATGAAGGACACTCGGGTCCTCTTCTGTCTCCGTCACCTCAACGCTCGCCAGCCCACAGACGGAAAGTGTCCACACAGCAGCAAGTGAATACACCGCTTTCGGATGCCAGTGTCTTGAGAGACAAAACGGCAATCCCAGATGTTAATGGCGGCACGGATAGCTCGCCAAGGCTACATTCTCCTCCTAAGGGTGGGAGGAAGCCATCGTTCAGCATTGCTCGCAAGCCCTTGCCTGCGTTGCCCAGCAATGGCCCGTGAGCTTTGCGGATAGGCTGCGGCCTCATAGGTATGCAACCGGGTCATTGTATCACAATAATGATAATGAAGGGTGTCTACATGTATTTAGCGCGGAGTTCGGTTAGGAAAGAGTGATGACAGCATTGCTTTACACAAACATAATCAATTGAAGATTGACTCTGATCTTTTCAACTTCGTTGCGTGATTTTCAGGGGCGGAAAATGTGTTGATGAATCGTGATGCTCCTTTGTTACTGTTGCCAGCGGGTGCTCGTAGCATTACTGTCAATGTTTTGAAATTGCTCTTCGTTCCAGATGTTGCTAGGATTGCATCAGAGAAGTTCTAAGTATGCGTATTTCTGGTCCCTTCTCCAGATCCCAGCCCAAATAACTCTGTCGACATCCAGCGCCTTCTGCTCGAATGAACGGGGCTCCTCATTTTAAAATTTCATTGCAATGAGAACGTCCCATTACGGCTGAGACATTGGGATGTTTAGGGGCAAAACATTGCCATGATGCACATCAATTTTCTGCCGGGAGTAGGTAATTCTATGGGCTTTTTTAATCTCCACGGCACTAGAACCTCGCAGTGATATCAAGAGCCTGGAGGAATTCCCTAAGGCGAGTACAGCGTCAATCCTGTGGGTCCACCAGGCCTAGTGTCAACCAGAGCGGGTTGGTTCTCGGTGACGGTAATTTTCATGAATCTAGCAGTTAGGATTCTGATCGGCCTTCATATCCCCTGTTGCTTTGGGGATCTACTTTGCAGATCAGAGGCTCTTCATAAGGCAATGCCACCAGACCCTTCAAGTTTGCCATGGTGCCTATCAAACATTCGCTCTTCGAGGTGGTTTAAGTTCAAAGGGAGGGCCCCCGGCGGCGCCGTTGTCAGATCATTTCTCGTGGCCACAGATGTGTGGAATATGTGTAATGGGTAGAACAGTTTCTCTTTGATGGCTATGTAAATGACCCAGAGGCCTCTAAAACCGAGCAGAAAACCCCACCATATTCCCCCAGATCAGTAGCAAACTTAGCCAACTTTGATGTGCAAAACGTGAACTAGGCAAAGCAAAGGAGTATCGAAGCAAAAGGGTATCAGCCAAGATCAAATGTCAGTTCCGTACGCCGTTCAAAAGTTGCAAAATCGTCCAAATGGCCAAATTACTTCCTGGGCGTCAGCACGTTCTAGTCTTCCAAGAGTGAAGGCAGACTTACCATATCGTCGTAAGAATCATCCAAGGCCTCCAGGCGACGGCTCTCATGATGATCATAGCGATCAAACTCGAACTCATCTAACTCCGCCATTGTAGTTCCTCTGTCATATTGTGAACGGCGGCCTCGTTGGCTGGCTCGAACTTGCTGGCCAGCATTCGGAGCGAAAAGGCCTAAATGCAATCAGAATTTGTAGCTTGGGAAAGGATAGTCTGGAATGCCTACCTTGCTGCTCGGCGTTCTGACAACTGCGCTGGAGCTTTGCGGGATTGTCCACCGGTGGGAATTCCTCCTCCGTGCCAACTTTATTACCGTCTTCCCAAGTATAGTACAACTTTGGGCGGTAGCTCTCATGCTCAAGCATCACAGAACTATTCCGAAACTTTTGGATCAGGCAATCACGTCCTTGAATAGCTAAAGAAACTGTAAGCAGGGGTAATTTCCAGAATCGCAGAGCAAAGACTTACTTGCATACGAAATCATCGCCACCTTATGAGAGTGAAAACGACCCCTGCAGAGATTAGCCAAGGTAAAATCAAGTTGGGTTGTAAGACCCACCAAGTCTGCCCAGAAATAGCCTTGTGGAACTTGTTTTCAAGTCAGTATGTGTCAAGCAGTGTGATGGAGAATTACGTACGGTGACTATGTGCAATGGCTTTTGAAGTTAGCAAGGCACGCTGGAATGAGCATTGGGAAGGTACTTACATCCGTAAAGTTAATGAAGGCATATCCGACGCTGCTACAGTCAGTATCTGTAAGCTGAAGAGGGTATGGAAGGGTACGCACTTGCAGTTATTCCTGAAATCAATCCGGAGATAGAGGAAATCGTATGTGCCAAAAGCAAAGCGATTGATAATGGAGATCAACATTCCCAATGTCAAACGGTTTGGGATGTTGCGGAGCATGACCTGTCCAAATGTTAGCGAGTGTTTCTCAGCAGTCAACTAAACTGCAACATACCGTAGTGCGAACATCGATCCCCATTTGAATGGCCTCAACGCATACGACGTTGTGTTCACTGTCTTTATCGTTGCGCTTGTTATGACCGTGATGGTTGCCCTTCTGAAAATTGGTCCGATGGTTGCGATGATTACTGTTGGAGCCACGATTGTTGATATAGGACTGGCGGTGCTGCAGTGTCCTGTTCTTTGGACTGGCGGTGTGATGCATACTCTCAGGCGTATGTTGACCAAAGTGATCGTAAGGGCCAAGCTGCATGCGAGGGACGTTCATGTTATTGGTGGCGTTGAGGTGGCTTTGCGAGTACATAGCCTGTCCAGGGGTTGGTGGATGATATTGCAGACCACCTGGAGCCATCAAAAGAGGCGCAGGTCGAGGAGGGAAAGTCAGCTGTGCAGTAACCATTTGAAAAGGTGGTGTGCCAGCGGAACCCAAATAGGAGGTAGGACCGCCAAACGACGCCGAAGTTTGCGGGAAACCACCCACGGACAACTGGTCAACTTGACGGGCAAGATCTCCCACAGGCTCTGCGTTGAAAGAGGAGATGACACTGGGGTCACGAATGTCAACCTGAGCTCCGCTGAGTCTGGGTTGCGGCTGGTCCACTTGGCGGCGTGAGGGAGTTGCTTGCGCAGAGAAAGTCCCAAGGCTCAAAGTGCGAGGCTTGAGGTCAGGCTTGTGCTCAACCATTGAGATCACAATAACCTCCTCCGTCGACTGCAAAATGTTAGGTACCTTTCTAAAGAGGGAGAGTTTTTACCTACATCTTCTCCCATGAACATGCTGTGGAGCTTCTTAACGGCCCGTGGCGCAATAGAGCTATCAAAATACTCGGCAATCATGGAGATATTCGGAGCATCGGGCGGGGAGATGATCTGCCAAGCAGTGTATGGACCAAGATCCTCAGAAAGGAGGTGGCGCAGGTCATCTTCAAACCTCTCTCTCGGGACATCTGCATGTACACGGACTCGTAAATGTACCTGTCCCTCGTACTCAGAATAGCTGTCAGCTCTGAGAGGATCCGTCACCTAGACCAGTCATCAGCAAAAGACTTGCAAGTTCAGCGGAGATGTCTTACTTCGGCCCATGATCTGACGGGAATATAATCAGTATTGCACAGCTGGGAGACAAAAGTCTTGAGGTAATCGTGGGTGGCAATCGCCTCGATTATATTATTGAACTTGAGCAATACTGCATTGCCGTCTTGTTCAATACGTAGACCGCCCAGTGCAGGATGTCCTTGGAGTCTCATGTTCTGTGGTTAAGGTTAGCAAGCGCAGGAAACCCTGGAGAGGGATAGAAGGGAAGAAGATGTATTGACTTACCTGCAAGGAAGCAGTGACGATGCCCAAAGCATTCAAGTTATTGTAAATGGGAGAGACCTTCATACAACGACAAGTCTCAGTGTCAGTGGTGAAGACACCGTGGCAAGTGTTTGTGTGCGCAGCTCGAATCTCCTTTTCAAGGTATTCTCTAGCCATTTCGTTGGCTGAAGGCTTTGGAACCACATGAGAACTTGGGAGCGTGAAAGGTTTGGCAGTCGCGGACAGCTTGCCTTCACCCTTCGACTTGGGACCATCGATGACGAATGGATCATCATGTCCTTCTCTTAGAGGAGGGAGAGTAGTCCTCTGGGGAGCACGAGCTGTTGAACGGCCGTAATGGGGAGAGAATGTCGACATCTGGGTGATGGGTGTATTGGCGGTGGAGTTGCGGCTGCCCATGGAGGACATAGGGGAGGCACCAAAAGTTGTCTGGCGAGACATCGCGAAGGAGGTATGCAGGAGCTCCCAAAGAATCAGTTGTCAATTCGTCTAGTCTGCATTGAGAGATAGATATGTTAGTATGAACTCGCATCCGTGAAGAAAGAAAGGGGGTTAAAGGATGTGGACGTGAATAGTGAAAGAGGTTGAATTAGGAAGAGCTTCATGCATAGGCGCATGCTGTAGCTAGAGGAGAAATGATGATGTCTGCAGGAGGGGCCATCATAGATGGAGGGCGGGAAGAGTGTAGTGAGGGGGGAGGAGGAGGAGAAGGAGGAGGAGAAGGAGGAGGAGGAGGAGGAGGAGGAGGAGGGGTTTGAAGCTGGAGTGGCTGGGGAAATTGATTGTGGATCATGCGCTTGCCGTTCTACAGTTGGGAACGAGAAGAACATTGATGCAGAGAAGAGAGTGGATGAAGGTAAAGGTGAAGGTGAAGGTGAAGTGAAGGGGGAGGGGAAGAGGAAAGAGAAAAGAGGGGTACATACTCGGAAGAGGAGGCTGAAGGGTCGCAAAGCTCCAAGATGGCAGAAGGGCAGGGCAGTGCAGTGCAGCGTCAAAAATGGGAGATCAATGCGCACGCAGGTTGCAGGATGCAGATCAAGAAGTAGAAGTAGAAGTAGAAGTAGAAGTAGAAGTGATGATGTTCTCCAAAGTCCAAACGAAGAAAGGCGGTTGAGGTTGACGAGCAGGATGCAGGATGCAGGATGCAGGAGAGAGAGGCCCAAAAGAGGGGGGAAATGTTGTTGTTGTGATCGGGGAAAGTCGAAGAAGAGGCAGAGGAGACCCTTCTTATACGGCTGGGGGGTTTAGCGCCGTTTTGCGGTGAAAGCGGGTCTGAACAGCTCTCTGTCCCCCTTTCTATTGGCCAGAAACGAGGGCAGGAGCCGATCGGAGGGGGAGCGAGCCGCGTAGGTGCCTTAGAAAGGCGAAGAGGGACTGAGGAGACAATCGAGGTGCTGGGGAAGGGGAAGGGAGAGAGAGAGGGAGAGAGAGAGGGAGAGAGAGAGGGAGAGAGAGGGGGAGAGAGAGAGGGAGAGAGAGAGGGAGAGGGCAAGGTCAAGGGCAAGGTCAAGGGTAAGGTCAAGGACAAGGTCAAGGACAATTGAGGGGGGAAGAGGCAAGCTTTGAGTAATAGGTAGTTCTCATCTTGATGTACATAGTCTTATATAGCACGAGCACGAACACAGAGAAAGAGAAAGAGAAAGAGACAAGCCAAAGAGCCTCAATGGGTCTGCGTGTATCTAACAGAACAGTATGACTGTCCTGGAGCACGCAAAGACCTCACCAGAGACAGTCTCTCAGCTCTAGAGAACTGCTGGAAACTATCGAGCCACGTTGGGGGACCATGCTGTGATGCCTGTGTGAAGAAAGCGCCAGGAAAACGAGAGGTTGAAAGCCCGCAACCGTTCAATGCGTAACTACAGCGCATGGAATGCAGAAGTCATTTCATCATCTAGAACACAATCTACACGTTCGTCGACCTATTGCATCCTCACATTATCCAGCGACGAGCGAAGAGCACGTTGCATCTTTGATTGTAGACCTCCGCGAGCTGTCCAGTCGAACTCCACCATCCCAGAGCCTCCCTTACACACCCCGCGAAAGCCAAGCGCCCCCTCACGATGAGAAATACAAGACGAAGCGTCGCCACACAAGAGCAGGACAGGAGGGACTTGAGAATCTGTTTGGATACAGGAGGATCTGGGCCAGGACACTGCGAGGAATCCGCCAGTCAGAGAACCAGCGATGCATGGAAGGGCAGGCAAGCACTCTCCAGAGGGCCAATGATCATGAACCACACCCCAGGGAACAAAGAGACGAGAGGGAGGCTTTGCCATGTCAAGGACGCAGACTATATGCGACAGTGAGCATCCAGGCCTCCTCAGACTGGCTTATCTGAAGTGCTGAACAGACAGAAAACAGATTTACGACAATTCACGTCTTCATCTACGAACTACGATCAAGCGCCGCCACCTCCACGGCACAATAAGGAGACAATGAGAGCTTGTACATGTCAAGGCATGGTCAATTAGGCATAAACTTCTCTTTGAAAGAGGCTACGACAGCAAACTGAAGCAAAGGCCTCAAAACTACAAGAGCATCGCATAAGAACGCACCAGCAACTTGCCGAATAACACACCTGGAAACATCAAACACAACCAGAGCGTTACCACCGAAGCACCTCGACACATGTTACCCCAACGAGAACGAGTGGCAAGTTACGATTGCTTCCACCAAAAAGGCAGACGGAAGACACATCAGAACACGCTACGTTGCGCATAGATGTCGTGAGGCTTCCATTGGAAGATGAAGAAAGAAGACAAGCTTCTAGCTACACCACATAATGACCTCAAAGGGAAGTGAGTGATCTTGGCAGGCTGGAGCATGGTGGAACTTAGATTACTAGAGGAAGGAGCCGTTGGGCTGGTACACGATCTGGAAAAGCGCCGACATGCTTAGGCCGACATGTAAGTTTGAGAGGATTACAATGTCAATCCTACTGATAAAGTCTTTCAGGACCACCAGGGAAAGAAAATAATTGAAATACCCACCCGGCCAAAACCTCTACCCTACCAGCGACCGGGAACGAACCCTACACTTATCACCAATACCCGGCAGACCCTTCAGACGCAATAGCCCACCGAACATTAGAGAGACGACCAGTCATGAAGAAATCGGTACTTTTTTATACATGGCAGAAAATATCCCCCAGAAGCTTACAACGAAGGCTGATTTCCATATGCATACTCGTTGTTCAAAAATCTATCTCGTAGCAGATACAACATGAGCAATAGAGACTCTTTAGATTGCAGCACGACATTTTATGATACGAAGCACTAGCAAAAACAGATAATATGTATCATTCAGCAAGTATAGGGGTTGAAATGGCATACAAAGTGAGCAATAGTTTGCATTGCTGAGGGGCTGAGCTGGCCCGCCAGAAGTCTGGCCGCAGGATAGAGAAGCTGTGCATTGAACGTTGAAATAAGATAGTATAAACTTTATTTGCTCTCTTATGTCTGGCAGGAAGGCCTTGATATTGTCTTTGGGAAAGGGTGGATTGCAACATCAGAAAGTAAAAGTACTATTCTGGATTAAATGTTTGAGATGATTCGTTGCCTACACAAGCATTGGTTTTTTTGCTGCAAAGTTTGCAAGTTGCAACCAACAGCCGAAACATTCCAAGGCTGTAGTACACTGGCAGAATCTACTGAAACCCTGTTGTGTTGGAAATAATCATTATTGAAGAGAAGAAAGCAAGTTTGAAAAGAAAAAGACAAGATATTCACTGAAAAAAAGTTCAAATGACTCTCACTCCCACCGCCTTTTCTTGGGGCCTAGACATATATCCTTGCACCCATTTGATTAGAGCTGCTCGAACATGTGCGTTAGATAGGAAGCCAGTTGGCTCTTGAGCCGGGCAAGGGGAACGAAGGCCGCAAGACAGTCGTTAATGTCTATTAGGCAGAATGCTTGAATGACCGTTGCTGCAAAGCAGCACTGACTAGATCGTGTTTATTGTGCGCGGAAAGGGGCTGGTAGTAGAAGAACCCAACGCCAGACACCCTTCTTTTGTTTCCTGAGTCGGTAGACATGAGATTTCATTCAAAAAGAAGAAGAGTACCTCAAGTAGATCCATGCAACAAGTTCGGTAGCTGTAGGGCTGTGGTCTTGAGGCCTGTCGTCGTGAGGAGTCTCTGTTTGTCAAACTGATGGTCCATGTCTTCCAAGCCCAGCTGCCTGTAAGAAAGAGGGCCAGCCAGAGGTGATAGGCGTGTCTCCTTCAATTAGAAGAGTAGCAAGCGTTTAGTAGTTGCGGAGAGTCTTTGCTGCCTCTGCTTAGCAACCGCATGGCCTTTGGCTTCTAAACATAGCTTCCTTAGCCTTTCTAGAGGACGGAGATCAACAGGGGAGAGTATAATATAACTTACTTGGCTACAATGACCAACACAGGCTGCAACAATACCTTGGGGAGTCTCATGGAAGGAAGGGGCGAAGACACAGTAGGCGTGGCTCATGAGTTACCGTCACAAACCCCTTGTCTAGAGAGGATTGCTGCGTCCATGATGAACCTGTGCCAGTCTTGGATTACTGCAGCTAGCCGTGAACACGGTGACGACCCGGATTGAATGAGATATAGTTGGAGTAATAAAAGTTGCGCGGTATTCAGTGAAACTGTAAGCATGCAACAGTGAGATTGCGGTGTCACCCTGGCTCACGTGCCGAAATTTTCTCTCACGCCAAGCTGAGCCGCATGATTCTAGCCTCCCACCATTGGTACAGGATCTTATATCCCTTGACAAACGTCACCATTCTACGATGATACTCTTTTTGCAGATCTTGAAATGTCTACTGGCTGAAGCAAAGGACGGGGAAGTTGACAATGATGATCTGGAAAGTCTAGAAGGCGATGCGAATTATCTGATACCACGCCCCAACGCACATGCTCCATATACCATTTCGGTTGAATTCCCCTCACTTCCGACTATACAAATAAGACTTCCGATGATGTCAAGATATCCGCAACGAAATATCACCAATACTCACTGTGTATTGCTCCCCACAAACAGAATAATAACTGTATACCCATACCAGAGTTGCAAGTTCTTCAGAAACTTCTTACAAACCAAGAAGCAACCCACAGCAAAGTCACCTGGTGGAAACTCTCAAAGGATTTTTTAACATAAGTGCCCCAGGGACGGGAGGCGCTTCTATCATTCGACGACCATTCAGAACTCGTCTCGGTCGTCTTCTGGCGGGAGACAATGTGAGGCGATGACAGCAGTTGGGGAGACCTCGGAAATCCTTACAATGGCTGCTTTTGCCCAATAGAGGTCCAGCTTTTGAATTTCTCCGATTGCTACATTTGCCAAAAGCTTAGGGGGTTTTGGGCATGATCTTCGTCCACTCTGGCCTTGGGTCTTTCGCCCACTGACATCTACACGATCACTGCATTGGGATTGGTGCGATCACGTATGTGCAATCTAGGCCTCTATGGCAGTGCAAACCCGCGGCATCTTTGTTATGAAGCCCAGGAAGCCAATACAGACCGAGGCCTGGATTGCTTTAAGAGACCGTTGGATTGAATGGACTTTTTCAACGAACGAGAACTTTTCCTATTGTCCTTCTTCAAAGACAAGTCATAGCGCACCCACGTTACGAGACACGAAAAAATTCAAATAATTAATTAATCTCTGTCCAAAGGGAAACAGCCAACTAAATGTAGTAGGAATCTTCAACTCTTACTTATCGTCTGGATATTTATCAGCAAAGACTTTGTCAACTCCAAGAGTTCTCGGGATGGAAGGCACGAAAGGGGATGTCAAGTCGAAAAGGGGCACTGACGCAATGAGAAGAGCATCGAAGTGGGGAAAGGGTCAATGGGAAGATATCGATGTCGAGGAATGCATGCAAGTGTGGAAAGGAGAATTCCTCTACAGGATATTTCCGATGTGTCTACCAAAACACCACAGAGATCCAGACTGAAGTCGAGATATGCCACTACGGACACCGAGAGACTGACGAAAGAAACAACGGCTGCGAGAAGGCCTCTCAGTAAGCACTTGGGAGAAAACGAAGACCTCAAGATGGATATTCTGTCCTGGTCGCGAATTTGGATTTCCTTGATAAATTACTGGCAGAGAGGTTAGATGTACGGATTGGCTCAAGGGATGGTGATGAGGACTTCCCAACAGGGTTTGGCTTTGATAGCAGCCGGGTGGGTGCGAATAAGAATATTGTACTTCAATTTGAGAAGTATTTGAGAAGTCCATTCAAGGAATACCATCAAACGAGTAGACACAAATGAGAATGAATGATTTGAGGTTTTGGATCTTCATAATATTGTAGTATTTCTCTGCAGTCTGTAGATGCTAATCTTTCTTTCTGAAAACCCAGCCAAGCCCGTTGTTACTAAATGTCATGAGGAAGAGGAGTTAGGTTAGGGTTCAAATTGACGAGGCGTGGTGGAACTTTCGTTCACGCCAAGCTAAGTAACGAACCTGGAGGCAGAAGTCCGTGCGTTCAGGGCATTTTATTCGCTAAAAAAAACCCTCCAAAACCAAGGCTCTTTTAGTATCATTTCAAAAAATCAAAAGACTCACTTGAAATAAGTTTCTATAATTCTATATATAAATTCATGAATACTGAAAATATAATAATCAGTTGAAAAATTTATTGTTTTAATAAAATTTGAGAAAATTGAGCGAGATGCCCTGAACGCACGGACTTCTGCCTCCAGGTTCGTAAGCCGCGTGATCCCAGCCTCGCCTTGCATCTGGTGCTGGTGCTGGTGTATCTCATCCTGAATTCGTATCTTGTACAATATATCTTGCCAAACGCCACCGTTTTGCGACAACGCTGTTTTGGAAAGTCGTAGCATGCCTCCTGGCTCTCGCTGAGCTTACACGCTCCTCAAAATGCCCAGAAAGGCCCCCCATTACGACGATTATCGTGTTGCTGTTCAACAAGTACTCCATTTGCCCGACACCCCTCAATTTCTCTACTGACCCTGAGTTTCAAGATAATTCTCTCCTCTTCCGATACCGACTACCTGGACCAATTGATCCCGGCCCTGAAAGATGCAACGAATTCGAATCGCACCGCGGGGCTCATGCAGAGCTTGTCTCAGTATGCCGACGAACGTGAGGGTGACATTGAACAAATCGGTCTTACGCAACATGAGGAGTTTCTGAACTCTGTAAACCAACTGCAGCAAGTCAGAGAAGGAACAGTTTCTCTCACATCGGAGATTCTGAAGCTCAACCAGTCGATTCAAGCAAGCACGGAAAAGCTGGCCGCCCAGAAGGAGGCCTTGGTGGATACGAGAGCTATTCGCCAAAATATTGCTGAGGCATCTGAAGCGCTCAAGGAGTCCTTGAAAGTACTACACGCAGTCAACCAGGCTCATGACTTGATCCGGAAAAAGAAATACTACGGGGCTTTGAAAGCTTTGGACGATCTCCAGAACGAACATTTAATTCCAACGATTCAGAACAAATATGCAACACAACATAAACTCGCGGATATCATACAAAAGTCTATACCATCATCTCAAAAGGCCATTTCTGAAGCTGTCATGGCTGATCTAAATACATGGCTTTTCAGGATCAGAGAAACCTCGCAATTCCTTGGCGAAGTTGCCTTCTACCACACCGAGCTGCGCCGAACAAGGCAGAAGGAACGAATGGAAACCAATTCCTATCTGCGCAACTTCAAGCTGAACTCGGCCATTGAGTTGGTATTTGATGAAAGTGAGGAATTCGATGTTTTAGACAACGAGGAGCTTCAGGTCGACTTCACCCCTCTATTCGAATGCTTGCATATTCACGAGGCACTGGGGCAGAGCGATAAGTTCAGGGTAGAATACGCTGCAACTAGGAGACAGCAAAAGGATCTGCTACTTCCAATCACTTTGAACCTTTTGGAAGAAGATGAAAACAGTCTAAGCAGTTTGTTGGAAGGAATCGCGGGCTTTGCGATTATCGAGAAGGCCACGATGAGGAGAGCTCATAATTTACGGTCCCCTGTTGATGTAAGTCTTCCGGCACCGGAGAATTTTAGTCATGCTGACCAGAATCAGGTTGACGAGCTTTGGGACTCAATGTGTAATTCGGCGATTGGTCTCATCTCCAAAGCCTTGGACACAGTGGATAATGCAGAGATACTGTTGAAGATCAAAGGCGTCATTGCCCTATTCATACAGACTATGGATGTAAGTGCGCTTGATTCTTGGTTAGATTCAACTAATCTCCATTGAAGGGCTGGGGGTATTCTGTGTCCGCGCTGGACAACTTCTTGCTGAAACTCTTCGAGAAGTATGCAGAGCTTCTTAAAAGAAGATTTAGTGACGATTTCCAAGAGGTCTGTAAAGCCCCTTTAAGCAAAGACCAAGCTAACAGTTGTCAGATTGTCTCCACCGACGATTACATGCCCATGCCAATCAGCAACATGGACGAGTACGACAAGGTTGTCAACGTCAGTTGGTTCACTCCAGACAAGACGAGAGAAGAGCTCACGTGAGTAAAACCTTCGAATGGCGATGTGACTCGCTAATCTATAGTCAGATTTCCTTGTGTTTTGCCTTTTTCTCAAATGTACCCGCTCTGCTGTATCGACATCCGGAATTTCCTCAACCAGTTCTACTTCTTTTCGGATGATCATTTCCAACACCCGAGTGTTATTGACGAGACGCTTAAGAAAGTGAGTAAATGTCATTAACTGCTTAATACATTACTGATAGCTTCCTCACAGTCTTTGGATCAGCTCCTTTCAGAGAAGGTCTGCAAGTCCTTGGTAGAGAGATTGAGCTCGCAATACCTTGGACAGATCGTACAAATTCTTATTAACCTTGAACACTTCGAGACAGCTTGCAAGGAGCTGGAACAGTTACTCATTGCAGCAAGATCGTCAACTTCGGCTGGGGGGCCAATCATCCTCGACGCCACTGAAGAATTCAGGAGCAACAAGAAGACGGCCGAAAAACGTATCTTTGAACTGGTAAACTCGAAAATCGACGATCTCGTAGAAACCGCAGAATACGATTGGTACGTAATCCGATCTCTGATTACCCTTCGCATCTACCTGACCTTTTCCTGCAGGATGGCGCCAACGCTTGAGACCGAACCAAGTAACTACATGCAGACTCTAACCCGCTACCTCTCAAATATCATGAACTCAACACTACTTGGACTCCCACGAGAAATCAAGGAATTAATCTACTTCGATGCTCTCTCGCACGCCGCAAATATGATTCTGGTAAGGCGCCAATTTACACACCCTCAAGTTCGTCTGCTAATAGTCGAGCAGGCTCTTCCCCTCTCCTTTGAAGTCAAGAAGATCAATCCCAACGGTGTTGCCGCACTAGCAAAAGATGTCGCTTACCTAGCCGACTTCGTCGACAGCCTAGAAAATGCGCCAATCTTGAAGGAGAACTTGGATGAGTTGCAGCAGACTGTGCACCTGATGCAGACCGAGAACCCGGACGAATTTTATGACATCTCGATCAGGAACAAGAAATTTGGAAGAGTGGATGCTATGAATGGACCTAAGATTCTTGAGAAGTACATGATACGCCGCTGCGATGCCTGTATATCTAGCTAACGTCCGGATAGGCTCACACACTCAGTTCAAAGCCCCACCAAGACGACGGACCGGCTGGCAAACTTCTCATCCAGATTTGGAATGAAGTAACCTTCTTCCAGGGACAGTTCAATCACGTAGGGCATGGGCAGCAGATTCACAACAACAGAACCCGGTGTTTTCATTACTGGATAGATCCAAGCGCCTATAGCAATTGCTACTCAAAGAAGGGTAATTGCCACCATAACTCCATAACTCATCTCGCCTCAAACAACAAATTTCCTAGCCAACCTCATAATCTCGCTCGCCCTCCGCATCAGCGTCTCCCTCTCCACCGTCATTGCGCGGGTAGTTATGACCAGCATCATGACCGACGGAAGGGTCTTGGGGACGTTGCTGCTGAACATGATACATCTGCTGTCGAGGAGTCAGTGGACCATTTTCGAGAGGAAAGATTAACACTTACCTGTTGCGTCTGCATTGGAGGTGGATAGTCATATATGCCTTCCATGCCGCCGTACATCTGCTGGCCAGGGGCGCCATATGCACCGCCACCAGGCTGGACTGGATTCGAATAGATGTTGGTTGACTGGGCATACTCTGTCTCTTGCGCAAGATTATGACCCAGGGCGGGGTTGTATTGTGGTGGGCCCATGTTGTGGCCAGCTGGTTGCGGAATAGGATGCTGTGGAGGGATAGCGGTACCTGTAGCAGCACCAGGGACTTGTGGCGGAGCAGGTTGGCCAGTGGCTCTCTTGGCGTGAGAAGCAGCCTCTTCGCGAGGTACAATATCAATTAAGAAATCGAACATATCTGATTTAGCCAAGGCCGATGCGATATCTGACCTCTGGAGCGTCCGGCGCTTATTCTCTTCGGCGTGTATCCATGCGCGCATGGTGAGCTCTGTAATGAAGATGTCGCAGCCCTTTGCGAACAAGATAGGTGCCTCCGCCGATATCATTTTGACCTCCGGATCCGCCTTCATAACCTTCTTGATTCGCGCCAGCGGGAGCTGGTGCAGCTTGTAGTCATGTGTTTCGCTCTCCAAATGGGTGATTATGTGTTGCCAATACGTTGTGAGAATGTCTTTATACGTGCCGTGTAAGCCTTGATTGACCTGTTACCCCACGTTAGCCCAGATCCTGATTACCCCAGGAATGAGGGGGGGACCAACATTTGCCCATGCACCAGTATAGAATTCTGCAACGGGCGCAAATCCCTGAGCGGCAAGCTGGTGATATATTAGTCTGGAAGTCAGGTAGGCAGTCTTGAAGTACATACTGTAGCGCTGGCACCTGTCGTAGGCAAAAATTAGCCAAGGAATTCATGACTGGAGGGTAACACAAGGTACTGGGCATCGGATTCTTACCATAGTGGCCGCCGTGAGAGGTGTCATAAACCGGGCTCTGCTGCTGTGCGCGCTGCTGCCCCGACGCTGGGGGATTGTTGGGTGGATCCATCGAGCTTGGAGGCGAATAACGAGCAGTCTCACCCGCTGCGCCGATAGATGCAGGAGGAGAGGCCAATGATTTAGTGACTCCCAGAGAAGATGTCGACGATACCGGGACTTAGTAATATGATTCGGTCGATGGCTGGTGCTGCGGGGTGGTGTTGTGCTGCTGGAGTTGTCGGCGACCGGCGTAAACGAATTGAGCAAACTGGGAAAGTCTCCGAATCGAGTCGCGTTGAGTGGAGTGGAGTGGAGTGGAGTGGAGTGGAGTGGAAGGGAAGGGAAGGGAAGGAAAGGAAAGGAAAGGATGGCGGGATTAATGCGTGAGGATTTGAAGCTCTTGGAGCTCTGTTCGCGACTGTTGATAGCTCAGTGAATTTGAGAAGTGTGATTGGCCGTCGGAGGGAGCTTTGTTGTTGTGGTCGGGACTTTGGTTGGTGGGTCGCGATTATGAGATTATTGGGGTGGGGGATGTGATGAGTGTGAGTGTGAGTGTGAGTGTGAGTGTGAGTGTGAGTGGTCACACCAACACCAATAAATGATGGTAATAATAATAATAATAATAAAAGTAAAAATAATAATAATGGAAACAATCTTGCTTTCGTCTCTTCTTGTCACTTCCGTACAGGAGGAGTAGTGAAAGATGAGGGGCTGATAGGAACAGGAACAGCGACAGGAACAGCGACAGCTTGACTGGTCAACGTGCAGAGGGTGAAGTCTGAATCTGATGGATGATCGTCCGCTGCTTGAATGGCCACATCCACGGCTTATATGGAAAAGCCGTCCAGGACGAATTTACATTGGGCAGCCCGGCAGCTCTTGCCTGCAGGACTCTATACGGACAACGCACACTCAACGCACACTCAGTCCGCGCTTTCCTAGGTTCTTTTTCAGCCACGGAGGACGCATGCGCATCATCCCTTCATCTCCATCCCCACCGCCGCCGCCGCCGCACGCTGACAGACTGGCTGTCGCCGTGGTAAGGCTGAGATGTTGAGCAGAATGCACTTGCGACGGTGCGATGCGATGACCAGCCCAGCGGCGGCCCTCCCAGAGACCTCCTGCTGCTCCTCTTACCACCTATTCCTACCCAATCCGCCCCCGAATATGCCCCCCAACCCCCGAGTCCCTTGCACCCAATCAAGCTGAAGCAACAAAGTGAAGCTGCCAACATCGATGTGTAGAGAAAACTCTGCCACACTCATGCACCTCCTCATCATCGTCTCTCGGGCACGCCAGCTTCTCCTCTTCCAACAACCAGCATCCCGCGCGGTCTGACGGTCTGACGGTCTGACGGTCTGACGGTCTGACGTCCCTTCGCCGCTGTTTCAAAAGTCGGTCAGGTGAAAATAAAGCGCGCTAGTAATTGTCCAAACTGACTAGACTCAAACGGGATTAGGCATCTGATCAAGCGAAACCCGCCTCGCCCGCCTAGATTTTTTTCCAGCAAAAGCTGTAGAGCTGGTCCGCTGCACCCAAACGACATACCGGCAACAACAAGCAAAACAAATGATGGCCGACCAGGATCTTACAGACGAGCAGCTTCGCCAGTTGCTTAAAGATGCTGAGCAGAGATTGAAAGCTGCCAAAGGGCGAAAGAACGACCAAGAGTCGGCCCTTGCATCCCTGCAAAGGTATTGCGCCCCGAACAGTGTCCCGCTTTCCCACACGTGCTAAATTGTGGTCATTCAGGATTCCCAAAATCACCTCTGAGAGCTCCGTTACCTCGTACATCCAAAATACCAGCCAAGGTGCACAAGTTGACGCTGCTCTTCTGGTAAAGCCCGAGCAACGAAAGCTTGCCAATGGCATACGGAAAGTCGAGGATCCAGTTGCGGTCAAAGCAAACGCTGCAAAGGTAAGCCGCCCATGTTGTGTTCCGTGATATCAATCTTCTATGAGGAAAATTTATCCCAAAAGAACCTGATGCAGAATCTGGTCCCGTCTTGGGTACCAGCCTGCAAGAAATGAAGCTTTTATTTCATAGTTACGCTGAGAAGAAACGAACTCTTACTTTTCTTGGATTACCTTTTTGCACAATTGCTAATGGCATCCACAGGCCAAGAAAGCGACCGCTGGTGCCGACTGGTACAACCTACCCAAAACAAACCTAACTCCTGAGTTGAAGCGCGATTTGCAGCTACTTCGAATGAGATCCGTACTTGACCCAAAGAGGCACTACAAGAAGGAAGGCTCGAAGCTACAAATTCCAGAATACTCTCAAGTGGGGACAATCATGGAAGGTCCTACCGAATTCTTCAGTGCTCGATTGACCAACAAAGACCGGAAACGGACACTGGTGGAAGAAGTGCTCGAGGGCGAGAAATCTACTCAACGCTTCAAAAACAAATACAAGGAGATTCAAGAGGCTAAGACCAGTGGTAAGAAGGCCCATTACAAGAAGATGAAAGCCTTGAGACGCGGGAACAAAAGTTGAATACGCTTTGGTTACCTAAATATTCTTCTATGCATTTAAAGAAGGTATACGCATTCAGGTCGCTGGCAGATCTGTATCAGTTCCGCAAAGTCGGACAGCTCTCGCTCCCGCCGGATAGTACCCTCTGGTCACTCATCTCCTTCACCGAGCACTTACATGGTCGAAGCATAAATCCGAGATGGAAGCCGCTTTACCACGAAGAATCAAAGTGAGAATGCAGAGATAAAATACCAAGGTGAGACTTGCTCTTAAGTAAAATAGGCAACTGTCCGACACTCGTCACTGACTTACTTAGAAATGTCCCCGCACTCCTGTCGAGGAAGCATACTGAGCACCTTCGGTATGAGGAGCTTTTGAGAAAGGGGGGCCCATGCAGCAAGCCATCACAGACACCAAATGAGAATGTTAGAAAGGCCGCATATTTCAAGAAAAGAACTGGCTCCGCAGTGCAGATATCGTAGCCTTCAGAATCTACATGTCGTTCCCATCAGCTTTAGTGCCCCAAAATGTGTTTCCATCTTCGTGAATTTGATAATGGGTGTACAAGTACATACACACCACTGTCAAACTTGCAGGGGTCATTAAAGTCTCTAACATTAAGCAGACACTAACTGGCCTAAATTTCCATGAACAAAGACAAGTGGCCTATGCTCTGTGTCCGCGAACCCAAAATAAGGTAGTATAGTCCCTATATTAATAGCACAATAGGTGGGACGCCGCGGGACTAAAACACACATAGATGGTTTGGAAATGCTGAAGTATTGAGAAACTACCTTGATAACTTTGCAGTTGTGATATTTTATCGGAGCGATGTGACCCGTGATCAATTTATTTTCGAGCTATGAAATAATACTCTCTGAAGAGGATTGTGGTTGTGGTTGAGAGCACCTAATGTAGCATTTTTGGTCCGTGCGCTAGAAACATTTTTGGAATCAAGACGACAAGACAAGCACGGATTGAAATTGCACCTCTCCGCAACGATGACCTCAATAATGCGACTGCCATGGCGGACGCTCACGAGATTGACGGTGAGTTGAATTCGCAGCTTCTACCATATATCGCTGTAAGAGACTGATCAATTGCAGCCAAATCCTCTCGTCCCAGTCGCGCATCACATTCGAGCGCAACTTCCTTCCAGCCCCTCAAGACCGGCTTTCTCGAGCAGATATGCCTCTGATCTAGCGTAAGAGAGACTCGAAGAGCTTCATAAGACTCTGCAGGCTAATATGCCCGTAGTCAGCCTCCTTCGAATACAGCCAATGCGGAAAATGCAGAACGGTCGTCCATCCCCCCTGGCTCATCTCCAGTAGAGTCCAGCTCGAATACTACCCAAGCAGAAGCAATGTACAGATCATTCACGTTGCTCATCAGCCTATAACTTACAATATTGTAGGAGCTTTTCCCCAGAGAGCAAAAACGCTACGGACGCGTAAGTTCCACTCCCATGCATACCCATCGTTGTTTGACCCCGAAGCAGGTCGCCTCAACAAACATCCCCCAAATACGGGCCAGAAACAGAAGCAAAAGAATTGGACTTTCGATTGCCCCGAAGTGTCCAAGCCGTATACCTCCGTCCACTAAAACGAGTCGCAGAATACGGTGTACCGTCCTGTGATTTACAGATGCGATCTTACAGTGTACGGAATCTCGAGTTCTTTGCAGATTTTGCTTTACGAGCAGCATACTACTTGGGTTTGGCAGCATCTGGTCCAGTGCCACTACCCCGGATCGTCGAAAGGTGGACTGTACCGAGAGCCAACTTCATTCACAAGAAATCGCAAGAGAACTTTGAGAGGAGGACCGTAAGGAGGCTGATCCAGATCAAAGATGGACATCCAGAGACTGTGGAGGTCTGGCTTGCGTTCTTGAGGAAACATGCTTATTACGGAATTGGTATGAAGGCCAACGTTTATGAGTTCACGAAGCTTGGTATGAGTCTCAAGGTTGCGGTTCACATTGGTAGAAGCTAATCTTGGTATAGGAGTTGGAAAGACTATGGAAATTGAGATGGGACAGATGAAGGACACCCTTGAAAAGACAATGGGCCAGATTGGTGTACGGAAGAACAAGAAGGGCGACCTGACCGGTGATAAGATTATGGAACTCGTCAACAGAGAGGATTTCCGGGCAGCGACACATGGCAATGCGCCAATGGTTAGGCCTCCTGTATAGATGGAGAGAAGAATGTGTGTATATTAAGAGAAAGGAGGGCAAAGAAAAGCCACATCCCAAACTAGCATCAGTGGAGTCTTAGGGGGCATTTCCTGGGGCATTCTTGTAGCCATAAATATGGACTGTGTTTAAAATGTACATGACACCAGAACATCTAGACCAATACCTCTTCCACCTGTATATCACTTCGGATGAGATAAAATAATTGCATCCAAAATCGATTCATCACGTGTTGTCGTGTCACCAAAAGGCAGTCGCAAATTTCGGCAAGTCAGTTCAACTCTTCAACTTCAACTTCACTTCCCCTTCCACAACAGCAATGCTCCTGACCAAGCTAAGTCTCAGACGAAGCTTGAGCCAAACCAATATAGTCCAATGTCTCAAAGTCAACTCTTCCTTCAGCTGTCGACGAAATAAATCAACCACCAGCAATACACCCCCAAATCAGGTGATCTTCTCTGGCATCCAACCAACAGGAGTCCCGCATCTGGGAAACTATCTAGGAGCACTGCAACAATGGGTACACCTGCAAAACAACTCTCCTCCTTCGACAAAACTACTATACTCTATTGTAGACCTGCATGCAATTACTGTGCCGCAAGATCCGGGGAAACTGAGGCAATGGAAGAGGGAGACGCTCGCGACACTGCTGGCTATTGGGCTTGATCCCGAGAGGTCGATGTTGTTTTATCAATCCTCTGTAAGTTTTTGTGGGAGTTTTGGAATGGACCGGGCTTATAAGGTGGGTAGGTCTTTGCTCATTCGGAGTTGATGTGGATTTTGAGTTGTACGGCTAGTATGGGATATTTGTCTAGAATGACTCAATGGAAGGTATCGTTTGAAGCTTGGATCTCTGAAAAGACACCAGCTGATGGAATATCAGAGTAAGCTTCAGTTGAAGGATGATGCCTCTCCACTGGACGAGGGGAGCAAGTCGAAGCTCAAGCTTGGGCTGTTTTCTTATCCTGTCTTGCAAGCTGCAGACATTCTGGTTCATAGGTAAGATTGCCTTTCGTTTTCACTCTCATTTCGCATTTAGTGCTTATCATTATGCAGAGCAAGCCACGTTCCCGTGGGAGAAGACCAAAGCCAGCATCTAGAATTTGCTCGCGAATGTGTTACAAACTTCAATCATGCATATGGGCCCCATCTCGTGGCTCCTCTAACTATTATGTGTACGTTTTCGATTTCTCTTATAATTGTTGTGTGCTGATACTTGCCAGCTCCCGCAAAAAGAGTAATGTCTCTGCAAGAACCTCACCTCAAGATGTCAAAATCCCATTCGGATGCCCGCTCTCGGATCCTAATCACGGATACCCCGGAAGTCATCCATAAGAAAATGATGGCAGCATTAACAGATTCCACCAACTCCGTTTCATACGATACGGAGAACCGACCTGGAGTTTCCAACTTATTACAACTGCTCTCCCACTTCGACGCTGCAGGAAGAAGCGCTGAAGATCTCGGATCAGAGTACGAAAGCCGTGGCTTGGGCTTGGGCCAGTTCAAGAAGGTAGTGGCGGAGACAATAGCGGAGCATCTGGCCCCCATACGAACCACATATGAACAAGTCCTGACCCAGGATGATGGGAAGTATCTTGACCATGTTGAGAAGCAGGGGGCAATTAAGGCGAGAGAGAGTGCGGATGCCACCATGGCGCTTGTGAAAGAAGCAGTTGGGTTGTGAGATGTAAGATTATTGTACAACATGTGAAAATATATCTCAACTATGTACGCTGATCCGGTTGTACAGGCTTCAGGCGTGATTGCAAGCAGTCAAAGGTCGCTGAGGTTTTAAATTACGAGTATTTAGTCTGCCCACATTCACGTTTCAAGAGGGCTCTGATTTCGATCCTATTGGAAGCATCTTTCACATGTTCCGGGGATACATTTCTTCTTGATTTATTTCGAGAATCCGCCCCGCGACCAGTTTTCGTCAAATACGCTGGAGAGCTAGCTGTAGTATGGCTAACAGATTTACATATCCTGTGGGATCGGGTCAGAAAGAGGTTTCTAACTCTTGATGGGAGTTTGCAGGGCACACCTACATCGACATTGACTGGGACAGTCTGCTGTCTTGGACAGAAGGGAGCAAAAGCGTCGTGGGGTCCCTAGAATAGGAAGTATTGACAGAATGATACGAGAAATGATGACCACAGTAAGAGTTCACTTCACGAGGGGCTTTGGGTAGATTCAAGATACCCGAATAGAGATATCTGGAACCAGTTGCTTCACTTCCCCGGAGGAAAGCCTTCTGATACCCAAAAAGAATGGTACTTATGACAAGTAAATTGCCAAATCTTGGTTGAACTGCGTGCTAACTTGACGAATTTTTAAGGCTTAAGGAGATGGAGACGGATCACCTAATCCACGCGAAGGCGGCGGATTTATCTCATTTGCAATTATGAAGGTGTCTTTTTGCGAGGGAGTTCTTGAAGCTTTTGCAAGATCCCCTTGTAAAGGGGCTCAAGCGAGGCACGATTCAAGAGAGTCCCGGGATTGCTTTTCCGATGGTGGGGTGACATTTTCCAACCCGCAGTTCTTGAAGCCCCATTCCAAATACTTGGCCAATACTCGACCCCCTTTTAATCCTATCAACGTCTTCCGCATCCTTGGCATCTAAAAGACCTCAATGTTCCCCATGTCCCGAGACTGGTATGAGGGATGTCCATCCCTCCATCTGGGGGAAACTACCCCGCATCTAGCCCGGCCTTGATGTCTTTTAGAGCCAGCTTGTATTTGATTCATACATCAATTTAATGAACGTTCTAACATCTCTCCAGTCTAATTCCCTTTTCAACGAAATATGGCTCAGGATCATGTCAATTCGGCTGGCGAATCCAGCGACGAGATCGAGAAGGTCACAAACCAACATGTTGAAGTTTCTTCTGGCACTCAGATTGGGTAGGCAGAAGTAGATTATCAAGAACCAAAACCCAATTTAAATTTGCAAATAGTGTTCGCTTTCATTGTAAATTTTGTCTCGGAAAATATTCTCTACCACGGCATTTGTTTTAGAGGCGCGAATGTTGACTTTACCTAGGCTTTGACGATGCAATTCAACGCTTACATCTTCACGCTTTTGATACCGTCAACAACTATTTCTACAATTAATGCTGACTTGGGGCCCGATCTAAACTACACGTGGATTACCATCTCATGGACATTATGCGCCTCAATCATTGTCTCGGTTGGCGGGCGCCTAAGTGATATCTTTGGAAGAAGATATTTTATGCTCTTCGGTGCCTGTCTCAGTCTAGTTGGATGTATTGTGGGAGCAACCGGTCAGACTATAAATCAAATGATTGCGAGCGGTGTGATTTTGGGTACAGGGTCTGGTTTTCAGGAAATGTCTTACGCTTGTATTCAAGAGATTGTGCCGAATTCTTGGCGAATATATGCCATTGGTAAGTACTGAGAGATTGGAATTGTCACATTCTAACCAATGGCCAGGTCTGTTTGATCTCATGGCATCGATCAGTTTCCTAGGCCCGCTTGTTGCTTACGCATTTATCAGCCAGACTTCGATAGGCTGGCGGGGGGCCTACGTCTACATGTGTGTAGTCTTCTATACGATTCCGTTACTCTCGGTTGACGAGACATTTAATGACTGGCCCATAGGACAGCTTTTCATGCTTGTGCACTTGTGCTTCTTTTCTTCGCCTACCACCCTCCTACATTCGGGACGAAGCATCAAGTGGACGGCAAGACCAAAATGCAGTTATTACGAGAGCTTGATTTCATGGGACTGTTCCTCTTCTCAGCCGGCTGCATCTTGTTCTTGCTCGGTGTTAATTGGGGTGGGCGTCAACATCCGTGGAAGACGGCCTATGTTATAACCCCCATGGTTCTTGGGGTATTATGTCTCGTAGCCTTGGGATTTTGGGAGGTGTATGCTAGTCTCAAATATCCACTCATGCCTCCAAGACTTTTTAAGAAATGGAGAAGGTGCGTCTCCTCTCTTCTTTGCTCTTCTTGGAAGACTCATCGTTGACATACCCCAGATTTACTATGGTGCTGGTAGTTTGCTTTGTGGGCGGGATGTTATAGTAAGCAAATCCCCAGAGCATGTTATTTCCTTTTTCTATGCCTCATGAGTTTCAATGTCTATTTGATCCCCTCGGAACTCCCGAAATTTCCATAAAAACAGACATAGAACTCCCAAAGCGTCCGGAAACCCTTCGATTGAACGTGGCTGACTCCGAGAATTTGTAGTTATGCTATGAATGTGTTGTAAATACATGCCTGCTAGTGCAATCACAATCTAACATCTTCCTGAGATGGCCTCGCCAAAGTCAGCTCCTATTCACGGGCTCCGATCCCATCATCAAGGGTCTATACGCTGAAATGATTCCGCTGGGAACCATAATATCGTCCTTCATCGTGGTGTTTATCTGTGCCCGTGTAGGCTATGAGCGCTGGCAACTCTTCGTTTTCATGATCATCGAGACGGCACTCGTGGGCTCTCTTGCAACTGTGGGTCTTGACTCCAAGATCCAAGCCATCGTGACAATTGTTGCCCTTTCGAGTAGTGTCACGCCCCCACAGCTACTATCCTTTACTATGCTTTCGCTTGGAATTGATGATCAAACGGATATGTGAGTCTACTCTTTATTCATACTTCAAAGACTGATGATGGTTAGTGGGATTGCGGTAGGCCTTGCAGGAACCTTCAGACTTCTTGGTGGCTCAATCGCAACGGCCATTTATACAAGTATAATCAATAATGGCTTTGCGTCAGCCTTGTCTGATGAAGTAACGAAGGAGATATCCGGCCTCGAATTTCCATCGTCAACTTGCCAAAGCTTCTATCTGCCGCATCATTGAATACTGAGGCAGCATACAAAGCGGTTCCCAGGATCAGCGCACCAGTCATTCAAGCAGCTGGACTGGCCGTAAAGAACGCATATGTATCAGCTTTCCGCACTACGTATCTTGCTGCCATTGGGTTTGGTGTTGCTGCTATCATTGCTGCTTTCTTCACGAAGGACATCGATAGAAGTATGAAGAATTCTAATAGAGCCGTGATGCTGGAGAATGAGACAAAAGAGCCTAAAGGAGTTGATGTGTAAACAGAGTCACCTGGGCCAACGACAGGCATTCCTTTCTATCTTCCGAGTATCCGGATCTTCTCAATATTTAGGCTCTGATTTGGAGTTTGGGTGCAGGAAGTAGGACAATGACAACAACTTATCCTTCCCACATGTCACAATTTGGTCTATTTTCATCGTACACGATTGGACTCGATATTTTGAGTTGGCCGCTTGAGGTTGGTAGAAGTAATTGGCATGTGTTGGCCTCGTATTGGCATCAGCGAGGCGTAGGTCCTTCCCCTCTACCTATCTCAAGGGAGCATTGCAATATCCATCGCCTTGTTGTTCAATCAGAGCCAATGTACAATCTCTTCAAGTTCTAGAGATCTATGCTAGAGTCTAAGGTTAAACTGCAAAGCTGCAGGTGCCCCTGTCGCAGGGCTGGCGAAGAAAGATGGCCGTGAAAGTTTCGATTCCGGTTTCTTGACAAACAACACTTGAACTTTCAATTGCAAGGTGCCAATTATGCCTATTGTCTTGTGACATCGAACGTTTACGGTGAGAATAATGTGCTTACCATACGACAGGGTTAAATCTGATGTAGAATTTGGAACAAGTATGCATCTACACCCAACCCTTTTCATCCGATCGTGCGGCATTCTTTGGCTTGATCTCATTCTCTTAGCTCTTAGGGCTTTTTTTTTTTTGCAAAGAGGAGTGAAGACTTGGACGAGAAGACTAAGGTCAAGCAGAAGGTGCCATCTCGACCAGGTTCCCGACCTACCCTTCAACCATAAATTAGGTGGTAGTAAGTCCGCACCCCTTTTCAGAGTCCCGAAACTTCAGAAAATACGATGAAGGAGCTCTCGAGGCAACAATAGAAAGGCCGGTAACGGTATATCGGTACGGGCTTGTCCAGTCATGCAGGAAAACGCTCGGCGCCAGCGAGGTATTGCTTTCAGTTCGTTCCTTTAACGTAGTTTAAATGCCTTTTCTTCTGCCTTCTCTTCAGACTGCTGCTCGCACCGGGACTAGAAAATGAGGTGAGGTGAACAAAAGGATTCCCAGGCGGCTTGGTTTCTTCAATTCCAAAGTTCTGCAAGCTCTCAATGAGGTAGACCAAACCAATAAGAGAACAAAGAGTTATTAGCCGTCCACAGGGACTTCTCAATTGATGACCAAGCTGTGGGCTTCCTCGAGGCTCCAAGGGGTATAATATTCCGCAACGGAACAATTATTGCTTACTGCTAGGTGGTTAAATACTAGCCACAGACGCCAAGCCACTACTCTTGCGCCTGAATGCGGGGAAGCGAAAAAAAGGGGGAGTTAGCGCATGCGGAATATTAGATACGAAGCGGAAGATCTTGAGCTCACCCCGAAAAAATCCAACAAAATTCTGCAAGTTGACTACATTCGGAATTTTCATCCTGAAGTTAAGTTCGATGTGGGGACTAGGCCACAAATTCAGACTTCCAAATGCTGGCTTGGAAGATCAAAGTCCCGGCAAATTACATTGAGGTTGTCTTCTAGTGCTGGGTTCCAAAGATGCATTGGTTTTATTCGTGGAACAAGCTGCGATCTACACAAGAACTTCATGTGTCTTGGTTAGGTTTTTGCAGACCATGAATCTGCAAGCCGGGAAATTTTAAGTTGACTTCTGCCCTAATGAATGTTTTCGCTGGCCGTGAAAGTCCACGTTTCTATCTCCCGAGGCTTCTATTTCGGCTTCCATATAACACAGAGCAGAAGTCTGTCTAAATTGTTCAAAGCCTTTAGACAATATAACCATTTCAGTATGAAGCTTTCTCTTCTCTCTTCCAGCCTTACCCTTCTTCTCCAACTAGCTTCTGGAGCCCCAACTCCCACATCAGATGAAGCTATCGTTCAAGAAAGAGCAAATATCGTAAAGCGAGCTACTGTCACTGACATTGCGACCACTGGCTATGCTACTCAGAACGGCGGAACCACTGGGGGCAAAGGAGGAACCGTCACGACCGTCTCAACTCTGGCACAGTTCACCACCGCTGTGACAAATGGTACGTGGGCTCTAAAAAGCAGATTTGAATGCTAATATTAAACTTCAGATGCTGTTGCAAGAGTGATTGTCGTTTCTGGGACTATCACAGGCTCCGTCAAGGTGCGGGTTGGATCCAACAAATCCATAATTGGACGTCAAGGAGCTCGTTAGCTCTCCCAGTATGCCACTTAAAGTAGCTTCTAATATTTCTAGAACTCGTTGGAATTGGTCTCTACGTGAACAAATCGAAAAATGTTATCATCCGGAACATCATCAGCCAAAAGGTCATCGCAGATAATGGCGATGCTATTGGAATCCAGGCTTCATCCAACGTATGGATTGATCACTGGTACGTCCTCATAGCGCAATGTCACGTTGGAAGAGCTAGCTAACATTTGTAGTGATTTGTCCTCTGATATGAACAACGGCAAAGATTACTACGACGGACTGCTTGACGTCACTCACGCTTCAGAGGTACCTTCCCTTGAACATATTTCATTCCCAAAAGCCCAATGAGTCTCCTGAGTTGGAGTACTGACAAAATTTTGGCGTCCATGCAACCCAAGCTTGCTGCATTTCCATTTCTAAATTTCTACAAACAAAAGAAGCGCTTACTTTGACTACTCTAAGTCCAAAAATACTAACATTGGGACCAGTGGGTCACCGTCTCTAACACCTTTCTTCACGACCACTATAAAGCGTCCCTCATTGGGCACAGTGACAACAATGCAGCCGAAGACACCGGCCATCTCCACATCACTCAACATAACAACTATTGGATGAATATTGGCAGCAGAACCCCATCGATTCGGTTTGGTACGGGGTAAGTTCGACCTCCTTCCAAATATGGCCGCTCAGGACACATATAAATTGAGTAGACTCGGGAAGGAAGAATGACTGATATTTGAACTTTGATCAGCCACATCTACAATTCGTACTTTAAGACGACGGACACGGGCATAGACACTAGAGATGGTGCCCAAGTCCTTGTCCAGAGTAATGTCTTCTCTGGTGTTGGCAAGCCGATTGCCGCCTTGTATAGTGATGATACTGGGTTAGTCTTCAATATATGCACATCAAATCAGAGAAAATTTCCCTAATATCCGTTTAGATACGCCACAGCCATTGACAACAATCTTGGCGGAGCTTCCAACACCGCCCCAGCTGGTACCCTGAAAGCCAACAGCATGCCGTACTCTTACTCTCTCCTAGGGAGTGCGAATGTAGTTGCTGCTGTAGTTGGAACTGCGGGGGCGACTCTTTCACTGTAAGAGCCAATATGCACTGTGAGAGCCAACATGCTCATGTCATGGTATGTGCATACCAAGGGAAGAAGAAACGGGAACAAAATTATCGAGAAACAGTCTTTGCATATAGCTTGTAGGAAATTGATCCGTCCAAATGACAGATAACTTAATCGTATTGATTGAAACCAAAGCACTCTAGTTTTCTGCTTCAATTGAGTAAGAAGTCTTCGAAGCCAAGTGAGGAAGGGCGGAAGCGCCATGGATGCATCAGGTACTGTTTGTATGAACAGGTTGCCCAGGAGGAGTAACTTCGCAGTGATTTCTGGGTTTCTCGATGCCTTTCAATCATGAACTTGAGTAGAGTAATGCATCGTCGTGGTCAAATAGCCCATGCCGGCGATGGCTCACTTGAGGGCAACAGGCGCAGAGGTAACAAGACGCGCAATGTTGTGCTAAGAATTTAAAACTCTGTCCGTTTCAATGTTCTTGTTCTTTTGTCATCAAAAGTGTCGAAGTTGGTGTTGATGTTGATCTTTCTTAAAATGGAAATGTCCGTGCACGGTGCTCATGCTTGAGGCTCAACTTTCTCGCAGTTTAACTACACGGAAATTCCATTAAGGGCAATTGCATTATTAAGGGAATTGACTGCTGTCTATCTCTAGAAATTTGATATTGACTGTCGGGTTTCGAGATGGTCAATGGGAGCTTCGACGTTGTAACATGACAGCTCACATTCGACGCGCCTCTTTTCCAGTCGTAGAGTTTTAGAACCTCTTGAACAACCAGGAGCAGAGCCTAAGAAAACTTGTTGCCTATTATGAGCTTCCTACTGAGGGGCTCGAGCTTTGCAACTCTCCCGTGGTCTCGTCTCTCACCAATTACCGAAGTGAGCTCTTCTCATGTCAATTCATCTACCAGCTAACGCGTTTCCAGCGAAATGTCACACCTGTCAACCTCGAAGCTTTCAAGTTACGTCGACAGCTTACAAGCAGCTCTGTTACATGTAACGTTCTTGCTAGGCCCCGATTGAAAGGTCTGGAGCTTGGCCGAAGCACTCGAATACTACGTCGAGATTACAACTTCGAGCTACCGCGGCGGCCGCCTCCTCCTACATCAACCTATGTACCTCAATTTCGAGGTTCACCATTAACGGCTAATGTGGTAATTGGAGGTATTGTTGTATCATGTGTGTTTGCTACAGGGTGGCATGCATATATGAAGACTGAATTGAAGGCCAACAGTGCCTAGGCCCGCAAGTGGATGTCAGACTTCCCTAAGAACGTAAGGAAATTCCCATATCATTCATTATTCGTACACTTCGAGACATTAATGTCATTTCTAGTTGTCCCAAATCTTCCAAGATATCTAGGATCGATGTTTTCAACACCTGAAGAATCCGAATATTTCTCGACTAGGCAAAGCTGACCCTGAAAACCTGCAGTGGGTCCTTTCGATGCGTAATATGGATGAACAGAGGTGGCATACACTTATCACATCGACATTCATGCATGGGGGAATTTTACATCTGGGCTTGAACATGCTGACTTTGTGGGGGATTGCTGGGGCTATCTTGCAAACGTGGTACTGGAAGAGAACAGAGCCGCGATATAGTAATCCTTCTGCTGTGGGAGCATCAGGCTGTATCACTGGTGTGCTTGGAGCTATGACGCTTTTCTCACCATATACCGCTGTATCTGTTTTCAGCTTGCCTTTGAGACTGTGGCAATCTTCTCTTTTACTTGTTGGACTTAGTCTTGCGGCAATTAAAACAGGGACTCTGCCTTGGATTGGTCATGTGGATCATTTAGGTGGGCTTGCATTTGGTGTTGTATTTTGTAAGTCTCTTCCATGGCCTCTGATTCATAAATTGCGGTCGGAGGACGAGAATCAATTGCTAACTTCACCGTGCTTAGATGTGCTTGCATTGCGTCGAGGTAGAACTCCCAGGAGGAGAGGGATGTACTGATACGGTAGAAACTTGGCTTCTTCTCTGCTTGTGGTGGTTTGGGAAAAGTATCACTTGAAAAGACTAGGACCCTCTATCACGGTGGTAATCTGGTGTGTAAACTGTCTAATGTACCTAGTTGATTGACTGCTTCCACTTGAATTAAAGGACTCATATATTGTAGCGACTGTTATAAAAAATAATCGCATCTGTCAACAAGGAGCGAGGCAAAATGGAAACAAAGGTGTGAATCCAATTTCGCCACATAATTCTTACTGTCAAATAAGATACAGGTATCTTCTTGAAGATACATCCAGCGGAGCTTAGTTCACTTGGGGTTTTGCGTGACAGTGTTGAAGTCTAGTCTGAAGATGGGATCAATCTGGATTGCACTATTCTCAAACTACATGCCCGAGTTAATCAGGCTTTAAATCCCACCGCCAAGGTTGAGCGTCATATCAAATCGTTCTAAGCCCCTCCTATGATTTTAGCAAGAGAGAAACTACATATCAGGGTTAAATCCAGGAGTCAGACAACAAGAGAAAGAAAGGAGCCCAAAACTTTACGTTGTTAAAGTTTGATAGAAGATCGAATTCTAGCCTCGGTGGTTTGATGATCCGATGCTCTGAAGCTCATCAACATCAACATCGAGACTCCAGCTCTCCATCTGCCAACCACCACCGAAATGTCGTCTTCTATCCCCCTCCAAATCGCAGAAACAATCCAAACAGCCTCCATAAAACGCGACCCCTCGCCCAACCACGACCTCAATCCCTCCACCGCTGCTTCCCAAAAACAGCCCGTCACTGTCTCCCACCCCCCAGCATCCGACTCCTCTGTCGACAAATACGCATACGACGACGAAGATGGTATCGATGAAGACGACGACGAAGAAGACATCCCATATAGCGTATTAAAACCCGCGCCTAGGCGAGCAAGCTTTCCACCGCTGCCCGATCTGAGATTTGAGCAGAGTTATTTGGCGAGCATTGCAGGTGCGGATACTACGTGGAAGGTGGCCTATATTACTATTAGAGACCAGGTTTGTCTTGCGCTTCGCAATCCGCGTATTGCCAAATTCTAATTTGCGACCAGGTTCTACTTCCACTCCTACAAGGCACAGTCTGGAGTCTTGCGCTCCACGGCTGGAGATTCTGGAACCGCAGCGCGAAACTTAGTGGCCAGGGTGTAGGGGCTAAAGTGAGGAGATGGTGGTATAAAACGAATAATTGGCAGCTGCCGAGGAGCCTGAGGGATTTTGGGCATGATAGCAAGCTGGCGGCGGAGGTAGGAGACGTGAGTTGGACTCGCTCTGGGAGACATCCTTGTTTTACTGATATCATGTAACAGTTCTACCAAAATCAGAGCGCCAGTGGCGACTAAGAAAATTGAATCTAGTAATGTACAATTTAAGGAGTTGCAGGGAGAAATATGGCATTGCATGGACGGCGTTGGGTGTACGGACTTAGGCCAAATGAACAAAGCTTCAAGACTGCCGCTCTGCAGACCATCAGGACTTCACTATCCTAGAACAAATGATATCGTTCCTGTTATTTGTGGGGTTTCCTTCACTCTGTGAGCTTTGTACATAGATCTGGACGTAAGTAGGCGATTTAAACAAGTCCCAGAAACATCTGTAGTTCACACATCATAAGAAAGGCGCCAACGGGCATCTCGGAAACTCAGGTCTACGAGATTACCTTTGAAAGCATATGAAATTCTAGAATCTTTCTATTGGGATATCAAGGCAAAGCTTCCAAGCCAGTATGGTCGTAATACTGCCATTTGCAATAATGCTGTAGATAAGGAACACCCCCGAAAAACGCTAATGTAATTGCGCCGTGCCATTGTACAATTATACCTCCCACCATTTTGGATTTCCGCCTGATCGCCTATCTGGATATCCGCCTATCTGCCATACATGCACAACTTCAAAATAATACTTAAGATCTCCCGTAGCCAACATCAATAGACGGCGTGAACGGATTAGGCTTCTCAGGGCTGCCACGGAAGGCCAAAGGCGATCTAGATGCCGAAGGAACCGGGATAGGGACCGCGGGCGGAGTAGAGGCGCGCTTGAGGGAATCCGGTGCCTCTGAAGAGACTGGAGCTGGGAGAGTATTTTCCTTGCCCTGAGGCTTTGATGGGTCAACTTGACCGTTGATATTGAAAACTAAGCTGGGGCTCTTTGAAGAATCACTCTTCTCAGGTGTCAACCGAAGCTTGAGGAAAGTCTTTCTCTCAGGCGTTGGCGTTTTGACGGGGAGCTTGACAACCAGAGACTTCTTCTCTGTGTCTTGCATCTCCTCATCCTCGTCTGCATCCGTCATGTCATCCTGGTCCTCGACATCACTTAAAACGGGGTCATCCTCTTCCTCGTCATCACCGTAGTCTTGTTCATCTGCATCGCCCTCTTCATCGCTCGTCATCTCGTCGACATCGTTATAGCCCTCGATGTGACGGCCTCCTTTGGGTGTTCGGCCATTGGAGTTAATCGCTGCTGCTCTTCGAGGGCGTCCTGCATTATCATCCGTAGCAGCATCATTCTCGAACCCATCGCTGGTACCGTCATAGCCCCCAACACTAATTGCTGGTGCGTTGGAACCACTAAGTATACTTTCGCCATATGCACCACCTTGGCGAGCTTTAACTTGACGACCACTTTGAGTAACAGTAGGGGCCAAGCCTTCTGCTGGAGTGTGCGTGCCTGTATTGCGAGTGGATCGACGGCTAGTGGTGGCATCAGAATAACCATCGTCTTCGTCTTCACCTTCGCTGTAGGTATACTTCATTCGCTTTCCCCGTGTCCGGCCTTCATACAACGAGAAATTAGGTTCAGGACGTCTAAACTGCTGTTTCCGAGCCTGTCGATATTCTCGACGCTTCCGCTTCTGGATGTATGTTAGATTTGTATCAGGATGTGTAATCTCCATTTTTATAGCATAATCTCTCAAAAGAACTTACTTCTAAGGTAGCCTCAAATGTAGGAATCGCCGAGATAATCTTTCCGCTCAAGGTCCTTGCCTTCTGGCCACCATCTTCTTTGGTCAGCTTCTCTGCTAGGACTTTCAAACTGTCTATATCATCGGCGACACTGAACCAAGTTCGTTTTATGGCGGTGTGGTTACTTTCTCTGTAGACTCTGAAATTTGTATCGTCGAGACCATGAATGAGATAGTATCGACGCTTGTCTCCATCGGAGCCCCAAGGTTGTACAGAGAGTGGCTGATTGAGATCATCTTCGTGGCGGGTCTGTTTGTAGGATGCTTGGATTATGCCCTTCACAGCGTCGGAGGAGGAAAGGGACCAAAGAATGAGGGCGCGTAGCAGAGTGAGCTGCAGTGATAGTCAGCCAAATTTAGATCTAGCAGCGCAGCATAGAACTGCTCACCCTCTGGGTGGGAGACATAGAGGCAAAAGTGGCGCCCCCTGCCAGTGGATTTCTGCTCTCCCAATCTTTCGCCCATTGCGATTTATGGGTTTGTATAGCTTCTTCCAGCGCACGATTGTAATGGCCGGCCCTGAAAACCGATTTGAGTCAGCGTCAAGTCCCAGAAGGTCTGCGCGGTTGCGCCAAGTTGCGCAATGAAGGCATACTTCACATCCTGCTTTCTGTTGAGCAGAACTCCCAACAATGCACACAGGAATTGCTCCACTTGCTCCCCAGGAACTGTATCGACCACATCCCGTTCGAGTTCTTGAGGGCCGAAATGTGCGAGGGACTTTGGAAATGCTTCTGTAAAACGGGCGCGGAACATGACAATAAACTGTTCAAATTATCGCGTTAGCGGAGGTGGAAGTAGACATCAACGCGTTCAAAACGCGTAAATTCATCGGGAACGCGACAATAAATTTGGTGCTTACTGCGATGTCTGGATTATCTGCAAGTACATATTCGTGGGGAGGAGAAGGCTCTCGTTTTGGGCGTGGCGGTGATGCTTCAACCTTGGACTCTGAACTAGGGCGCGGGGCTTTGGAGAAGAATTTCAGAATTCCATCCTTCTTAGTTAATTGGAGGTTGGTTTCATCCTCTGATGGGACAGAGGATAGGTCTGAAGAGTCGTCGGAACTCATGTTGTTGGTGTTTATTAAGGAGGGTTTTGGTGGGAAGGAGAAATGTGAGGTCAGAGCAAGCTCCAGATATTTGCCGACAGTTCGATAAAAGAACCAGCGACGGGTTCAAGGGTTAGCTTCTTAGTTGGTCACGCATACAACACAAGGCATAATGAATCCCCAGATGAACAATCGGACAGTCTTTGAATCGATATACAATTGCCAGGTAATCCAACAATCTCCAACCCAGGCTGTGTAATGCATCTGTAAACCAGCATTCCAAATTCTCCACAATGTCCCATTTCCAGCCAGACATTGAGCGCTCTCGCTTCACATATCATTTCCTATCTTCCTTAACTAGCCCTCTTCCACAATTCTCCAAATTGGGTTGTCCAAACGCCCAGACTCGCCCTGAAAGCTCAAGCAGACATGGACACCACCGGAGCTTCTGGTACAGTAGTGCATTCCCTCAGTCCAAATGTTAAAACTTGGAAGTCGGTTGTTGCAACCTGGACATAGGAGGATGCGAACCTTGGTGAGGTGGCCTATCATCGAATCGATGTCCCTGCCAACCACAACAGCAATGCTCGCTTACCTTTCACAATCCAAACTTGGAGCTTCGGCGCCATTTGAAGCTATTGATTATTTTAAAAATCGATACCTGCTCTTTTGCATGTGCGCTCGCGCAACCACAATGATGCGATAACCCCACCTAGTGCTCGGGCACGTCGGTTGACTGCATAGAGACAAGGGAATATGAGGAAATCTTATAGATCTGTCAGATGAAGGTGATAGGTTTGTATAATCAAGGATAGAATGTCGCGACTTTGGAAGTTAGGCCAAAAGTGCTGAAGTCCAAGCCTGGCGCGACAAGCTTTCAAACCTGCCCGAGCACCTAAAGCGTACAACCCAATACCGCAAAAATCATACGGCCGGTTCTCGACTCACCACCATTGCAGTTTCTATGATGCATCTGGACGTGCAAATGAAAAATAATACGAACATCATGTTGAGATGCACACAATAGAATGGACATTGCAAAACACTTCGCGGATGATAGCTCAATGGAGACAGATTCGTGGAAGGAACGAAGGAGCATGTCAATGGAAAATGTAATTGCTTCTGTCGTGTCATAAAATTGGTGGGACCTGTGGAGGAGAACGATCAACTTGATCTTCTCTGCAACGTCCAGACGCAACGTGAGAAGGTGGATTAAAAGTGAAGTGGATTGGTATTAACGGGACAGAAACAACGATCTGAAGAGCTTCTGGGACGTGAATGTCTGTGCCAAAGTTGAACATTTTCACAGATGTTGGGCATGTGCAGGTGGTCGGTCGTTGGAGTGAGCGAGCGAGAGGCTGGAGGATTTAGGCGTAATTTTGTGGGTCAACCGTCACGTGTGGCATTAGCGTAAAATAAACGCACACATCGAAAAACCCCGAGAACTTTTTGACCGACGACAGTTTCATCAACGAACGCAACGCTCCACGGACAACTTCCCCAACCGCAACAATGGTACGTCTACAAGTCCTTTCCTGAGAATACTCCCCGCTGTTCCTATACCTGTTCATCTGGGAGCTGAACTCTGCAGAGGTCCTCTGCGAGAGCTCGACTCTTTGATCCTCGAAAATCTCCCATAAAATTCCCCACCAACTCGTCCAATTCTCTGTACAAAAGCCTTTACTGATTCATCAAATAGGGAAGAGTTATCCGGCAAGTCCTTTCCAATTTCGAATTTCGATACCATGATCTCGAACCATTACTGACTCCTTGAAGCAACCAGCGCAAAGGTCGCGGATCGATCTTTACGGCGAATACGAGACTTAATAAAAATCCAGCGAAATTCAGGCAGCTGGATTACTCTGAGCGTCACGGCTACCTTCGAGGTGTTGTCAAGGACATTATCCAGTTAGTTTTGGGCTTGAAATGGGTTAGGAGAGGTGGAATGCTGATATTGGGAATTTAGCGACCCCGGACGAGGAGCCCCTCTCGCAAAGGTTGTCTTCCGTGACCCATACCGATTTAAGCTTCACACCGAGACCTTCATTGCGAATGAGGGCATGTACACTGGTCAATTCATCTATGCCGGCAAGAACGCGAACCTGACCGTCGGAAACGTCCTCCCCCTCGGCTCCGTCCCAGAAGGAACTGTTGTCTCGAACGTGGAGGAGAAGGTCGGTGACCGTGGAACTCTTGGACGCACATCTGGCAACTATGTTACCGTTATCGGCCACAACCCTGATGAGGGCAAGACTCGTGTCAAGCTTCCATCCGGAGCCAAGAAGGTCATCAGCAGCAGTGCGCGTGGCATGATTGGTATTGTTGCTGGAGGCGGAAGAACCGATAAGCCCCTGTTGAGTACGTTGAAGCATGATATAAAGAGTTGTTATTGCGTATACTAATTCCTTTTGCAGAGGCATCCCGCGCCAAGCACAAGTTCGCCGTCAAGCGCAACTCCTGGCCCAAGACTCGTGGTGTAGCAATGGTAAGCCATCTACATGTCCCCATTATAGCAATGACGTTAAAGCTAACAAATTTTTTTGAACCCCGTCGATCATCCACAGTTAGTAAAGCCATTCCCTTCCCTGTATATTGATACTGACTTGTTCGTAGCGGAGGAGGAAACCATCAACATATCGGAAAGGCTTCTACAATCTCGAGATACGCCGCACAAGGTCAAAAGGCTGGTCTCATCGCTGCTCGCAGAACTGGTCTGTTACGTGGTACCCAAAAGACCAAGGATTAGATTGGGACACTGGAGTTTTCTTATTTTGCTATGGACATGCAGGCTTCGCATTTTATGTACCTCTTGGAAGGAGCATAGCAAGGGATGAATCAACCACTTTGAGCAATGCATTTCCTAAATTATCTGATGTGACCCTCTAGGTGGACTAAGAAGGCGGTACCAATTCTGAATGTGCCACGCCGAGTGGAACATTCAAAATTCGTAATATTCAGCTGATACCACTTTTTTGGTCCAGCGCGAGCCGTCCCTCCTAAGCTAAACCTTATAACCCAATGACTTCAATTCTACACTGAGTAGACTACTGCTGCGTCTATCTCATTTCAACACAGTAATTAACCATTTCGAGGGGCAAAATGCAAGAGATGCCCTAGAGTAGGCACTCAATCAGTAAAATCAATGATACAAAACTTTGGTCCTGACTCTTTTGGAATATTCTTGACAGTTTATTAAAGGTGAGATATTATCTTATTATATACAGCAAGTCCTGTCAAAAGTGATCGGCAGTTTTGACCCCCGATCCTTCGTTGCTCCCTGCGCAAAACAAAACCCCACCAACCCCTCAGCTTCTCTTCCCACAATTTATTTCTCGCCCAAAGTCGCAGGGAAAGAAATCTGAAAATGTCTCCCACAAAGGAATATGCCCTTCTCTGCTTAGAGAATCCTCTGCTCGGTAAGTTCAACGCCATAATCAGATCAATTGAGGCTTTCATCGTCATTCGGGGCTCCCTTGTGAGCCCGTAAGCTTCAAACCCGAAACCCCAAAGCGCCAGCAACGAGAAGACAATGCCCATCATTGATCACGCATCTCGAACTGTGCTAACAAAACTATCCTACAGATATCCAAGCCCAGGGCAACGATGAACTTCTCGCCAAATACGGCCTGAAGCCCAACGATGCTATCTTGGCTGAAGAAAAGCACCTCGGAATCTACGAAGACCTGCTCAACAACTACTCGGCCAAGTTGATCGCTGGCGGTGGTGCGCAAAACACAGCTCGTGGAGCTCAATACATGCTGCCTCCCAACTCGGTCGTCTACCTCGGCGGTGTTGGCGACGACAAATACGCTGCGATTCTGCACGATGCAGTCAAGCAGGCCGGCCTCAGAGTCGAGTACCGAGTCGATCCAAAGGAGAAGACTGGTCGCTGTGGTGTCGTTATTACGGGACATAACCGCTCTATGTGCACCGATTTGGGCGCAGCAAATCACTACGATTTGGAGCACCTGAAGAGCCCCGAGGTGTGGAAGCTTGTTGAGGGTGCTTCGCATTACTTTGTTGGCGGGTACCATCTCACCGTCTGCCCTCCCGCCATTATGGCTCTCGCCGAGGAGGCAGCCAAGAATGACAAGGTGTTTGTCTTCTCGCTCTCTGCCCCCTTCATTCCTCAATTCTTCAAGGATCCCTTAGATGCTACGGCCCCTTACTGGGATTACGTGATTGGGAATGAAACCGAGGCGCTTTCGTACGCTGAGAGCCACGGTTTGGAGACCAAAGATATCAAGGAGATTGCCAAGCATTTGGCTGCGTTACCAAAGGCTAACAAAAAGAGGGAGCGAGTTGCCATTATTACTCAGGGCACACTTCCTACTATTGTTGCGACCAATGGTGAGGTCAAAGAATACGAGGTTCACGCTATTGAGAAGAGCCAGATCAATGACACCACTGGTGCCGGAGATGCTTTCGCTGCTGGCTTCACTGCTGGTCTTGTTGCCGGAGCCCCTCTTGCCCAATGTGTTGACCAGGGCCAATGGCTTGCAAAGCTCAGCATTCAAGAGTTGGGTCCCTCGTAAGTCTCACTTTCCTCATACATTTCACTTCGAAACATGCTCGATTGGTGGTCATTTTATGGTTACCATTGATCTGGATACATTTTTGGAAAAGCGTTGCCTTTTACGGAAACACGAACTAATGATAACCACTCCGTAGTTTCCCATTCCCTAAGCAGACCTACAAGTCTACTTAGACCGGTTTTTCCCCTCTAGATCTGTCAGACGGCGTTCGGAAAAGGTTTCAACAACGGGAACGGAGCGTCTACAATCCGAAGGAATGGCGCATATGAGTTATGACCCCAAGATATGATCCTCCACGATCGGGCATAGTTAGTGTTTTAGACAACTTAAAGAGTCCAGTCTTTTCCCTCTAGAAAATCATTCGTCTGGCTCAAGTGTATGCAACACAATTACGTGCGTGCAAGAACCGGGTTAAAGTGATTCCGTGGTCCACATTTTGGGATGGGGGGACCAGTGGAGCGAATCTGGTGAGAACAGGTCGCTTGCAGCTTCTGGTCCTTGATGGCATTGAATACGATTAGTACGCCTCAGCCGCCTTGTCCTCCAGGAGGTGTTTGCGTGTAGTTGCCTCGTTGGAGTTGACTTCCGTTCCAAATTGAGCTACGCAGCATAGCCTCAGTATCGAAGTCACTACCACCTGGGTAAAAAGTGCTATTGTTACCGGCGTGAGTAGTGGCGAATTGACTTCTTACACCACCGCCATTGAGATGCTGGCGCTGTAGAGGTGTACTGTTGGCGTAAAGGCTGCTGGACTGCGAGAAACCAGAGGAAGTGATTGATATAGGATTGAACTGCTCTGCCAAAGACTGTTGAAGGATATCATTCACCGCTTGAGATGTTGGGTTGGATGTCCTTTTCCCTCCCCAAGAGTCTTGTGGCGATCTGCGAACACCCGGAAAACCTGTCATGGTCTCTAGACGTTCCTGTGAAGACCTTCTGTATCCAGTAATTCTTTCGAGATGCTCGGCTGCGTCCAGTCTCTGTTGTACTGTGGACAGCGGCATAGGTGAAAGTGGTCGTCTTGTGTTTGAACCGGTGGGACTAAGTGGCTTGAGCTCATTTGGTTGTGGAGTAAACGCCGAGTTCCAAACCCCAGGGAGACTCGCTAGCATCTTTGGAGGGCTCTGGTGCTGGTCTGATTCGGAGTCCATATAGCCGAAGACATCGTTTGCAGTACGAGTGTGCATCCCGTAAGATGTTTCGTTACTAGCAGTCTGTCTATTACCGGAAGGCTCAACAAGACTATTGACCATGTGATGCATGTCATCGTCGAAGCTGTTGTCGGAGGCTGCACCAACTTCCGCCGGCCCAAATGATGCGGATTTGTTGATAGCTTCGGAAATGATAAGATCGCCGCGGCTTTGCATGGAGCTCTCAATGGATGGCATTGGTTCTTGGACATGGACTGGGCTGGACCCGGTCGTAAGAACTGAACCTTCCTCCACGAATACGAAGGCCGCCATACCTGGCTCAAAATTGAGAGGGATTTTAGAATTTTGGTACAAAATCAAAGCACAGAGCAGGATATCTCGGACCCTCGCCAGCATTTCGTCGTTGGGGTGGTTTCGTTTCATTTTCAGATCCTCGATATGCAGTTTTGGACTGGCGGCGTCATCGGCGTACAGATCGCATTCGGTAGGAATATTACTACTCCGCAGAGGTTTGAACCCAATGGTGGTTTCATCTTCCTCCAAGAGGTAATCGACAGGCCGAAGGCTCTCAACGGGGTAAAGGCGGACAAGTTGGGTAAGCACGTCGGCATATGTTTTCCACATGGCCTTCGCATGAATGGCTACTGGAGCCACTGCTTCAGTACCAACAATGACTTCAGCTTGGGAAACGAGCCAGACAGCGAACTGTCGCAGCGCCGGCAGAACTCTGCGAGCCACAGTTGTGACCTTCTCGCGATTTGAGGTTTGCGCAGTGGTATCTGCATCGGCTGGGAGGTCATCGCCAGATGAATGATCCTCAAGCTCTGGCCGTAGAACTCGCAGAAGCATGGTCATCATACGGATATTCAAAGCGAGAATGAAATAATATGAGAGAATGAGGTTCTCACTCGCTTTTCCCTCTGCATCTAAAATTTTATCAGCTTTGCCTTATACGGCTTTGGTACTATGACCTACCTCGGATACGTTGTTCCGCGAAAAACACTGCTGAGAAGTTTATTAGGATGATCTTCTCAAGCATTTCTCCTCCAAATGACTCCTCTTTCAACAACAAAGCAAGACGAGACAGGACTTCAGACTCAAGCTCCTCGTGACCTCGGAAATCAACACCATCATAGAACTTGGCATGCAAGAGAACAAACCACCAGACCAAGCTACTGAGGTTATTGCTCTGGGTAGGTGCACGCTTCTTGTCTTGCAATTCTCTGATTTTCTTGAACTCAATCTCAAGGTTCCCCTGAGCCAGAACATGTGGGTCATGGACAGCGAGCGCTCGGTAAAGATGATAGACTGCATCGAGATGATTTCCGTCCCCAAGAGCAATAACCGCCATTTGGTTGTGAGCACTCCCATCTCCAGGCATGAAGTCATTGGCTAAGTTGTAGTATCCCAATGCAGCATCCCAGCTTCGGTCCTTGGTTCGTAGTTTATTCCGGTAACGAGAGAGATCACCTAGTCGAAGAAGGGTTACATGGCAGGAGGTGTTTATCAAGCGCTCCACCTCCGGAGAGACCGCAACCCGCTGGTCGACGGTCAGAACATCAAGCTGCAGTCGGCTGGCAATCCGACGCAATTTCTTCAGTTCGAATCGCGAAGCTAGGCGCTGAATATAGCCCTTGTAAAAGAACTGACTCGTCTTGATAAAGTCTGCATATCTCTTCTCCAGCTTGCGTCGCTCGACAACATGTTTCTTTTGGTCCTCCCTCTTGAAATGCTCGAGGATCTTTCGATATCGCTGATTGATCTTAACGTGGGAGTCCCAAAGATATCTTTCGACTCCCTTCTCGCTGGCGTACTCCCAGTCAGCCAGGATCGTTGCTTCGCAGACGAGTCGTAGCCTAGAAGGGTCAGCACCAGCTTGCAGCATTTACGGATTTCCACGTACTGTTCGATCAAACCATCGACATCGTCAAATCGAGGAGGGGCCTTGTCCTCCAGAAGAGCGGTCAGCTGTTTCTCAATTTGGGATGCTCTCCTGCACAACTGATCAGCCTTGATTTCCGCCGCACTCCCCAAGCGGGGGTCAAACTTACATCCACGACTGGTACGCTGGTGAGACCATTGTATTTTGCGTCGCAGGATCCGCGACCCCACGGAGCCTCGGTGTTAGATTTGGATCTGGGCCTCGAGGTCCGCAAATCGAAGGTGATTGATGCGATCCATAGATGTGTCGGTGCAGCAGAACAGAACAGAACACGCTAGTGGGGTATTTGGCGGATGAGCTATGCTGAAGTGAATAAGAAGGATCTGGGATTGAATGGCTATATGGAAAATGAAATGATAGCGAAAAGCATCAAGGCTGGCTGTTGGCTTTCACAACATTGCTGTTGTTTCTGATGCGATAAATCTAGGCCCCATCCCGAACCGGAACCAATCCACCAAGCACCAAGCACCAAGCCAAACCAACCCAACCCCACTTGGATCCCTGTGGCTTGGCACTACACATGTACCTCCGTACAGTCCTGTCCTGTACAGCCTTGTCTGTTCGCGAGGCTTGCGCTTGCGCTTGCAGCTTGCAGCTTACAGCTTAATTATTTCAACCATATCTTCGACTACTCCAAAATTCAAGCTTTTGCAGGTAGTCTTGTCTTTACTATCGCGCTTTCTGAAGCGACAAACTACTGCAAGAAGGGTATTGCTATCTCGGGCGAGTGAAGTATTTATTGGTTGGCATGAAGTCACAGCGAGCTTAGGACAAACAGCGGCTTCATCAGAGTAATAACCCCCGCACTGGCAATAAAATGGCAAAGCGCTCACGAGAAGATTTTGAGCCTCTCTCGGAGTCTGAGATCCTAGGAGACGCTCCGGCTGTACCTGTCGCCCATTTCTCGACCCCGAATGCCCCGCCGTCGTCGAAATTACTTCAACTTGACCCGAATACCTCTAGCGGTGAAGCTTTACAAATTGAGATGAAATGCTCGCTTCCACCCCACCGAGAGACGCTCTCCTTCCCATCTTTTGAGAGCTACGAAATACATTACAACAAGACCCACTCGAATAGGTGTTTGGAATGTAGAAAGAATTTTCCAACCGAGCATTTCTTGAATTTGCACATCGAGGAGAACCATGATGCTTTGGTGAGTGTTCGAAGGGAAAGGGGAGAAAAGACTGTAAGTTATCTCGCAAACCCTACCTAGCTAAATTTTGCTAATGATCAAGTATGGATGTTTTGTGGAAGACTGCGATCGAAAATGCTCTACACCCCAGAAGAGGCGCATGCACCTGATTGATAAACACCTCTTTCCTAAAGACTACGACTTCTTTGTGGTGAACGATGGTATAGACCACCGGACCTCCATGTTAAGATCAGGGAGACATCGCCGACGAAGCTCGGCCGCTCAGCACATGGTTGAGATTGAAGAAAGAGCCAAAAAACGAAATTCGAACCTCGAAACGATCAGCAGTGGTCCCAGAGATGACGGCCAGAACGAGCTAGAGGTCTCCGAGAAAACCACAGCTTCTTCTCCCTCTTCCGAAGATGCGGAAATGGAAGGACTCACTGGGGCAATGTCTTCTCTAAAATTTGTACCTCCCAGTGTCAGGTTTGGCCGTGGAAGGGGACGAGGCAGAGGAGGCTTTAGCAGAACGTGAATGACTTACGGATTATGATTGTCACGAGAATTATGAAAGAATAAAGACTGATGTAGTAAGCACAGGCCATTGCCTTCGCAATGCAATTAAGTGCCTTTTATGTTGTTCATTTGGGTATCAGTCCTATTCAACATGCCTCTATTCCAAACGCCCGAAACGCCAATGTCGTGTCATATACAATGCCCTATGGCTCATTTATTTTTCAGAATATTCCCATCCTTGTTGACCAGCCATCATCCCTTGGATTTGCTATAATCTGGTAAGGGAAGGGGTTTGCTTCGCTGGTTGTGATAGGTGGGATGTGGTCTTTCTCTCTGTTCACTGTCGTCACAATCTTCATTGCAGCCTTTAGTAACATGGCCTCCATAGCCTTTCGAACTTTCGCCCTTTCTGTAAGGGTCCTGATAAGCAAGTACCTCATGATGCTGCTGCAGGAGGAACGTACCCGTTTCAGTCTTCGGCGTCGCCAACGTAACATTCAGTGTCCATTGCTCCCAACACACCTCTTCCTCAGCCTTCGTAAACCAGGCCTTCCGCCTCTTCTTCTCGAAGAATTGAACGGCCATCGTACCCCTGACTCCAGTACTCCGCGCCCTCATATCCGAGTTGGTGTCAAATTGTTGGACAAGCGTAGAGGTCCTCTGCTCAATCAAGGTTTCTAACTCTACATCTTCAACCACTGGGAGGGTAAGATCAAGGATATCGCGGGTTCTGGGTCGGATGGAAGGGAAGTATCGGTGGAAGAAGATCGTATGTAAGATACCTGTAAATTAGAAATCAGCATGATGCCCCGATCCTTCTTGAGACACGAAGCCGGAGCGCGCAATTACCTTTCACGACGTCTCTCACCGAGGAAGGATCTGCGAAGACCTCTATGATGTATTCTGGCGCCCTGCGCGGTTCCATTGTCATTAGGGAGGTCGTCTCGCATTTGCCTTCTCTCTGGTGGAGTTGTGGTGTTGGTAAGTGAAGTTTGTGCGAACAATGGAGGGGTCGACATTCAATCCCCGGTCTGGTGGGCAGCGATAAGCCACCCGGATCCACTCTCGGTCTAATCTGCCCTAGGATTGTCTTTAGTGAACATCACATCTTCGCCGAGGTACAGTATCAAGGCATTGGCGGCAAGCTTCCCTTGATCACAACATCACAATTCTCCAAAGAACGTGTGACACCCCAAAACGGCATGTTATCGTCGCCATTATCCAGCCTCAAGTCATGATTGCCGCTACCCGCAGATGGTTTCGGCGCAATAGAACACCCATCGCCGTTGGAGTTGGAGTTATAGGAGCTGGCTATGTAGTCACTCAATATGTGCTGGGAAAGATCTCCGACGCGCGAGAGCGCATGAGCAGCGATCGCATAGCTCGTGAGAAGTGAGTTTGTATCACCAGACAAGTTATCGGAAGCAAGCTAATCAATTCTCTTGCCAGTCTCCGCCGGCGATTTGAGCAGAACCAAGAAGATTGCACTTTCACCGTGCTCGCCCTCCTCCCTACCGCTACAGATAACATCCTCCAAGAGCTCCAAACAGAGCGGATCACTTTCGAACTGCAGCAAAAAAAGGCAGCAAAATTGGCGCGTGACGGAGAACCACATCCCTCCGAATTAGGGTCTGGGCCACCGAGTGTGACGGATGATGATGGCAGAAGCATGGCGAGTTTACAAAGCGAGAGTGGAGTTCACGCCAGCCAGATGGGTATTCCATCTGCAAATTCGACCGAAGATGGGCCTCAAGATGGAGGACAGCAGGCACAAAAGTTGAGAAAGACAAAGCTGCAGCTGTGGAACGATCTTAAGATCAGCTGTAAGTTCAACTCGCACTAGATAAACATCCAAAGCTTACCGCTCGCAGCTGTCACTCGGTCGTTCACGTTGATATATACTCTTGCACTACTCACGCTACTCACCAGAATACAATTGAACCTGCTCGGGCGACGAAGTTATCTCTCCAGCGTGGTATCATTGGCGACAGGTGGAATGGAACAGTCGGCCATTAGCTTGGAGAATCACGATGATGATAACCCAGATCAGGCCTATGGCAATGATTTTGAGACTAACAGACGATACTTGACGTTCAGCTGGTGGCTATTGCATCGAGGATGGAGACAAGTCATGCTCAAAGTCGAAGCGGCCGTGAAGGAAGTATTCGGCAGTTTGAGTCTGAGGGATGAGATCACCATGCAGAAGCTCTCAGACTTGACGCTCGAAGTGCGAAAGAAGGTTGAGGGAGCGACAGAAGCCGAGAGGAAAGCAGGCAGGTGGCTGGAATATCTGCTTCCACCCAAAGACCAGGAAGATTTCGTGCTCAAGGAATCAGGAATGACGACCGAGTCATCTCCTTCGGCTTCATCTGCAATTACTCCTCTCCGAAGACTTCTGGATGAAACCTCGGATCTTATTGACTCTCCGCCATTTTCCCACGTCTTAACCCTGCTACTAGATGCCGGGTTTGAAACACTTATTGAACGGAAGGTCGCAGAACAGGCTTTCAAGATTCCTCCTACGCCCGAGGTCCCTGACCTGAATGCTCCTCGGATTACGGAAGTTGTGGATGTAAAGCCTGTCAAATTGCCAGCTGTGCTTGCAACCTTGAGCAGGCAGGCTCATTCGATCGGCAATGGAGTGCCAAATGAGTATCTTCAGTCCATGGAGCAGGTTCGAGATCTAGAGGCATTTGCAGCAGTCGTTTATTCAAGCAACTGGGAAAGTGAAATAAGCCCGGTGAATGAAGATGGCAGTGCCCCCTTCACGCAAATGGACGGTCCTGCCGGCCCTGAAATTGTTGCCACAGGTCCACAGCTTTCTAATGCAGAGACTGGGCAGGATAGCATTGTGGACGTGGGAACTGCAAGCACATTCGAAAGTGCTTGGGGCAAGGCTGTTGAGGATGGAGCAATACCTGCCGCTTCACGGTGATCTCGTCGGAAGTTAGTCATCTGAGGAGAAGGTAATAATGCATATATATGCGGGCAGGAAGGGCTACAAGAGATCTCGGGAAAACGGAGGAAATGAATCATGTAAGATACCACGTGTGCCTCTTTTAATGGTATTGAAAATCAAGAGCCATTATTCGCGCCCAAACTCCCGTCGTGATACCTCTGAACGCCATGCAATGCCCGAAACTTGATTATATACCCATACGTCTTGCGCCGTGCATTACTTCAAGGAAAATTCGGGCTATCTAAAGCCTGCCACGAACTGATCTAGAGCCAGCTCAAATAGCTCGTTTGCAACTCCTTCACCTCCTGGGTGCTCCACGGGAGATAGAGGATTCTTGACAACTAGAAGAACGTCAATATATAAGTACATCAAAGCTGACAGGAGATATCCAGCACATACCATACTCCACCCAAAGATTGACATATATTTGATGGAGAACAGTCCGCATGTTCAGCGTTTGTGTATCGGTAAGCATTACAAATTTGATGCTGGTAGGCGTTTCGTAGTAGTGTAGTTTATACTGTCCAGTCCGGAATGATATGAAACTGCGACCGTTAGTCAACATGTCCAACTTCTCCCCAACAATTGACCATATTTACCTATCATCAGGACCCCCCAGCTTCCGCACCATATTCCGCAGCGAGAATATCGTTCCAAAGATGAGCTTCGCATCATCTTGCGCGCTCAACCGTGCTGGTCGCGCTCTCGCAGGTCCCAGGTCAGGAGGGGCGCCGTTGCTCGTCGAACTCGAGCCCGAGATGGGTCGTGTGGTGGTGCCGCTCCCTGAGATGGGGCGCTCTTGCCGGGCCCAGAGTCGCGAGTAAATGCATTCCGCTAGTAGATTGTCAGTATTGAGTGAGAGACACAGGAGGCACCTGAAAATCAACTCACTATGCCGGTCGAATATGTAGAAGCTGTAGACCACCATGATGTGCCTGTGCCTATGAGGGCACTGAATAATTGAGAGCGAGATCCAACCAAAGCCAGGGTTGAGCAAGAGGCGGGGAGTCGCGCGGGTTTGAAAAAGCGGCACTGATTATAGATGCAGAGAATCGTGTGCATAGTTTATGGATAATTTGAAATGGTATTTCTCAGTGCTGCTTTCTTTGGTCGCAAAACAAGCTTTCCTGCCAAGCCTTGCCTATGTAAGAGCTCCCCTATTTGCTAGTCCTAGAAGATGCATACGGTCAGCCTCATGCCATGCCTCTGGAGCTGATCTTCTCGATTGCAACATCAACCGTTGAGATCGCCCTAGGCACGCTTGGTCTACTCGTACCACTGCACGCACGTATCATGTAGCCCGGACTCATACTGCAAACATGAGTTCAAGCACAGGCGATTGCCAGACGCCCGAACATGCGGGGGACATCACAAGCAAAGAAGCGGAAGTGGGGATTTTACCGTCGCATGGTAATATGATAATCACTTCTTGGTGTTCAAAGTAGCACCCATGATAACGCTTTTTTAAAACAGGTATTTCCCTAGATATCTCAGGAACCACCGACCAAGGAAGACCTCCTATAATCCACCATCTGTTTGTCATAACTCTGGAATCGGCCTCCTGATAAGAGATTCTCTGACTCGAACCCAGCTCTTCTCCTGCCTACCATAGCCCGCTCAGACACCACCGCCGTCAAGCCTCTCAGCACCGACAAGTCAAGGAGACCTTGAATGCGAGATCTGAATACACAAATAACGAGGAAGATGGCAAGGCTGAACACCGCATCAATCAATACATAATTAAGGATGAGATCGGACGAGGCTCGTTCGGAGCTGTCCATCTTGCAGTGGATCAATATGGAAAGGAATACGTGAGCAGACTCCGAAGTTACAAGAGAGATTCGTTGGCTGATGGCGTGGCTGTAGGCTGTCAAAGAGTTTTCAAAGGCTCGATTACGGAAGCGTGCGCAGTCAAACATCCTTCGAAGGCCTCATGGCCCTAGAAGACCTGGTCATTTGGCAGCTGGGTTGGGATTCAATGCTCCATTGCATAGGCACTCGGCTTCCGACATCCAAAATGGCGAGGAACAAGGCAACCCTCTCTACTTGATCAAGGAGGAAATTGCGATTATGAAGAAGCTCAATCATCCGAATTTAGTTTCTCTCATTGAAGTACTGGATGATCCAGAAGAAGACTCTCTATACATGGTCTTAGAGATGTGTAAGAAAGGAGTGGTTATGAAAGTTGGACTAGGTGAAAAGTCCGATCCCTACGATGTAGAGAGCTGTAGGTGCTGGTTCAGAGATCTGATTCTTGGCATTGAGTATCGTAAGTTTCCCTTACCTATTTCCTCAATAAGCACTAATCCTTTAAGTCCATGCCCAAGGGGTTGTCCACCGAGATATCAAACCAGACAATCTCCTCTTGACAGAGGATGATGTCCTTAAGATCGTCGATTTTGGCGTCTCTGAAATGTTCGAGAAGTCGTCAGAGATGAGAACTGCTAAATCAGCTGGATCTCCAGCCTTCTTACCCCCGGAACTGTGTGTCACCAAACATGGCAATATCTCTGGCAAAGCTGCTGATATTTGGTCCATGGGAGTGTCACTTTTCTGTCTTAGATATGGACGAATACCCTTTGAGCGCTCAGGGGTTCTCGAACTTTATGATGCTATCAAGAATGATGAATTAGCTATGGAACCAGATGAACCAGAGTTTTGTGATTTGATAAGAAGACTTTTGGAAAAGGATCCTTCGAAGAGAATCAAGATGGAAGAATTACGAGTAAGAGTCTTAAAAACTTCAAATGGTACTCGACTGACAGTCCATAGGAGCATCCATGGGTCACTAAGCATGGCACAGATCCTTTGCTAGCTGTAGAGGAGAATACTGCAGATCTGGTCGAACCTCCAAGTGAAATCGAGGTCAACCATGCAATCACAGCTAAGATGCGAAATCTTTTGACGATGGTTTGTCTTTGAATCTTCAACTCTATGGTTCATGTATGCTGATCCTATATAGATGAAAGCAGTGAAAAAGTTCAAAGGCTTACTAGACGACCGTAAAAGGCCTGCTGGAATAGGCGGCACTCTAGGTTCAGGCGTTCGTACACTTCGACATAGCAGCACCGGCAGCTTATCGACCGTCGATGGCTTGGTGGATCCACCACTCCACAAATCGAAGAGTACCGATCTACATGATCGCCGTGCTGTTGAACAAGCACTTGCTGCCGAAGGAGTTCATCATGACATCAACCCTCCTGACGCAAATGCTCTCCGCTCTATGGGAAGCAGGGTCGATTCCTCGACGGCTGTGACGGAGTCTCATGAGCAAAATATCCCACCAAATCCCAAAAGATTTAGCTCTGATGATGTCCGCTTTCCAACACTGGGTATCCCACGCGCAGACTCTGGTGAAAAAGGCCACGCACATGATCCTCTGGATGAGGAGCCACTCTTCCTCGGTATCGGAAGCGGCGGTGCAGATACGCTGGAGCCACCTCCTCAGGAAGTTGTCGCAGAGTCACCAACTGCTGCGGATTTCAGTATTTACGATACTGCCTACCAACAGGAAGTCGATCGTATCCGGGCAGCCCAAGGCCACTCAGCAACAGTATACCTGACTCGACGAGTTGACAATAAGAAAGAATATAAAGCAGACTCGAATATGATTAACGCACCCAGCGCAGCACAAGTTGAAGGCAGCCAGCCTCACACGGGCTTCAAAAACTTGCTTGATCATGCGAGAGCGAAGGAAGATAAACCCACCACCAAGGACAAAATGATGGCAACGAGTGGCACTTTCTCCGACATTGCCTCCAAAGCTCTGGCAAACTCCAGAGTCATTGGGAAGGATCTCAGTGACAAAGGTGGAAACGCTCTTGATAATGCCCTTGAGAAGGCATTAGAGAAGAAGAAAGAGATGTCTCAGGATAAGAAGTGAGATTGGATGTTAGCGGGATAGTTTTCCGTACACGATTTTGTGGGATAGATTTAGGGCGTGGTCATGGCAATGACAAGGCGAGAAAAGTTCATAGGTACCTAGCAGCGTGCACAGGTAACAAATAGTGAGGCGTATTTGGGTCTACGGTCATTGGGCTATAGTGAGATCATTTAAATTGATCTTTGCGAAGCTTTCGCAGAACATTTTTCTATCACTTGGTCAACTCTGGATTTGGATCCCTATCAAGGAGTGATGATTCCTTCCATATACTTCCGCTGCCCAATACCCTGCCCAATACCCTGCCCAATCCCACACAGAGACGCTCGTCTCCCTTGAATACTCCATTATTTCTTGGTTCCTAGGATGATAGAATCCTGTTACACACAAGAATCGCAAAGCCGGAGACTTTCCCCAAACTACCCAACGCCTATGCAAGTGGTATCTTCCAAGTATAGCGAAACCTTCTCATGATCTTCCGTAACCAGATTCTGGCGAGCACTTCGATATAGCCCCTCAGTCACTGGAAGCACATCCTCTGCAGCCACAGCTCACACACTCGATATTCTGATCCTCCTTCATCTGCGCCTTCGGTACCCGGCATATGCATGTAGAGTTGAAGTTCGTCTCCTTGGTCTGGACACACCGTAAACAGCACAGCTGTATTCTAGTTAGTAGGTCTCCCCTGCTAAAACAGAAACGGAGGGTAAACATACCTTCTCATAACCCGTCTTTTTCCACTTAGCAATCAGCATAGCATCCGCGTATCCGTTCTTTAACAGCCACTCGTAGAGCTGCTTCGAAATCGCTTCCTTCTCGTAGTATAGCTCGTAGACGTATCTGCTTCTCTGATGCGAGATCTGGAAGATTGGCCAGTGGACCTGATGCCGCGGAATGTTGACAGAACTTTCGTTTTCTGCGTCCTTCATCTTATTGCTAAATATCAAGAGATCGTCCTCAATATCGCTGAAGCCTGCCGGCGGGTTCCGACGTTTTGAGGCATGGCGGATTGCGGGCATTTTGTCGCGGCTTGGTTCCTGTGCGGTTGTGAGAGATTTAAAGGGTTTGTCGAGCGACAAATTTGCTGTAAATTTCGTGCTGCCAGAGTTTTGGATTCTGGCCTTGATACCTGTGCGAATGTGTACGATTTAAATATTCGTCGTGGGGCAAATGTGCTGTAGCTTCTTGCCGTTGTAATTTCAACTGGAGGGGCAAAAGCCTTGCCTTCCCTCGAAATTCAGCCTCACGCACGTGATTCAAGAGCTCGGTACCTTGGGGCATCCTCAATGCACTTTTGACCATCGACACAAGTTCGCCGAACCGCAACCACACATCATGGTCATCAATCCTACCTATCTTGCGCAGCGGACGGCTCAGTCTTTGTCAGCTTCGCATGCGAAACAAAGGGTTTTGAGGAGCTATAGGGAATGGATCCGTTCTGTATGTGTCCCTCATCCTAAGCTTGGAGAAGTTATGGGTCTACATGGATGGAAAGATACGAATTTTCTGTCTTTGCTCGAGGCTAATGGATGGGATTGATAGGCTCCGGAAATCCAGACGATGTACTCGCTCAACATACCCGTGGCACAATTGCGGACGAAGATGAGGCAGGAATTTGAGAGGCATAGATATGTGAATCAGCTTGGGGTTGTGGACATGCTGTTATTTCAGAGCCATGCGGAATTTCAGGTTCGTGGATTTCTAGCTCGAATTGAGACAATACGCTATTCAAAGGGACATCGTAACGGAGGAGGTTTGCCAATGTAGTGATTTTATCTATGGGCAAACGACATGCAGCGGAGTTACTAAGGCCTGTGCTGATATGCGGAACTCTAGGAAACGTTGAACTACTGGAAGCAACTCCCTCACATACTCAAGTACTTCCGCGCAGACGAGGATCCAAACGCACGACTTCCACAGAACTTCATGCACGGTTTCTTGGAGGTAAATTCCTCAATCATACGCCGATGTTGTCATATCTAATTTTATTACAGGGCCGTAACTGAACTCCATCATTTCATAGCGCTGTACATATCCCAATGAACGTTTCATCAAACTCCCCTTTATCCTGCCGTGACGCCATGCAATATTGCCATAACCTGCTTTCCTTTTGGTTTGGTATCATCGCTCAAGCCTCCATTCGTGCACTATACTCCCCCTTTGCCTCGTTGAATTTATCTGTTACCACATCACATAAATCAATCAAATCTGTGAGACCCTTCTCTAACGCATCGACTGCGGGTATCGGCTCTGTAGAATCGTCAGACCAAATGCCCTTAAAATATTCAACGAGTCAAACTCGTTTACTGACCGTAGGTTTGGATCCGGATATTCATGAGTTCTTCGGAAGGATGAGGTATCGAGTAACCGCAAAACTCGACATCAGGACTGATACAACAAAATGTTAGCTGGACGTATGCTTTGTAATGAACTAGTTTTGCTTGGGGCCGCTTTCCCAAAGAAAAGAAGGACACGAAAACATACTTTTTCATGATGATATACCTCAAGGCATTTCCTAGCGTATGATCTTCCTTCTGGAATTCAAATGACGCTGCAAATTCTGAAGAACCTGGAAGCTGTAATATTACAGTTCAGCGTGTTGTTCTCCTACAGTAAATGGCGGGTTTGAAGCTTACTATGCGAATTCGTTGCTCTCTAAACGCGATCCTGGCGGGGTCGTTCTCGTCGTCGGCCGGCTGTGAAGCGTCCACTACCGGCTCATCTTCCATCGATACATCATCTTCCGACGGAGAATGAGCTGCCGCTTCGGTAGGCTTTGCTTTCGGGGGCATGGTTACGTTGGTGATGTGGAAATTGGCTTCGGCGCATCGAGGTCAAAAAGGGAACTGATATCTGGAAAAATTTAAGGTTCGCTTGCAGTGAGGCGAGGGAACGGAACAACCCCAAGTCTCAATTCACCACCACTCCACTCGTTCACAAATTGTGAACTTTCGAACCTCCACCCAAATAATATACCCGCCCGCAATAAGCAATTACTTTCCGCGTTGGTTTCCATTGCAATCTGGTAAATATGCTGGCTAAAGCTTAAATTTCTTTTGTCAGCCTTGACATGAGTTGCAGTGCACCAGCGGCTACTTCTGTACCCCTAGGCACACGACCCTGATTCGCTGGACCATAGTCGGCTCTCCGAAGGAGGGGATCGCTTATCGATAAGGGGGTAGTATAAGTATGAGAAAGTCATAAGGGGCAATTACTCCTTTCTAGGTGTCCCAAAGGAGCAGCTACTGCAGCAGTAAGCAGCTCAGTTGTTCTTCGATTCAAACGATCCAATAATTCCTACCGCGCGGCAAAGCACCAAAGCTGCTCTGAGCCTCTGACGGTGGAAAAGAATGGCAGGGTGCATGATTGTTTGAAGTGTCAATATTTCCCCTCAGTCTGCATATTGCGTTATTGCGTAATTCAAGACAAATACCCAACTTGGCCAACTCATTTCATCTCATCTCATCTCATCTGAAGATCGATCCAGTGGACCACAAACGTCAAGAGCGTGGCGGAGGTGCTACACACCGTCATCTACGTAAAGTACGAGAGACGTTTCTGCGAATAAAACTAGAAACCATAATCTCGTTGAGCGGTCCTTGGGTTTTACATGATCAGAACGAAACTTTGGCGGAGAACAACGTGACTCCTTTTGATTTCAGGAACTTTTCTGATTTCTCACGCGTCTCAAGCACCGGCTTGTTTGATTGGGGGAACAGGCTGAGCCGCGTTTCATGACGAGCGGGCGAATAAGACGGTGGTTGGTTGGAGCATGCAAGTGGATGCTTTTTCCAAACGCGACCATGTTTGCATAGCGTATTGGATCCTCAGATCCTGTGCCGTCAGGGATCGAAATGGAGCTGTCTGTGCAGTTGTGCACGAAGAAGAAGCTTCGAAAATGAAGGGGTACCGAGGCCTTGAGTGGCTAGGAACCTTCTATAATTTTGGACTGTCAGACCGGAGAATTTTTACTTACCGTTTGAAGCCAAGTTGGCCAGCTCAGCAGCTAACATCTCGAATCCAGATTCAGGAGGAATACGAAGGACTCCCCTATCTTCTCTAGAAGATCCATCGGGCGTGCAGTCCATGCCGTTCAATCCAAACATCTCATGTCCTGGGCGAGGAACAAAACACTGGTGCCTACGAATTGATTGAAATACTTGAGATAGGATCAGTGTTTTGCAGTGTGAAATAGATTAATTTGGCGGCCGTGGGCAGCCTTATTGAAACGGTCGCCATAGATGCATGTTAATAAGACGGATAATATGGATGATGCATGTAAAACGCGAGTACTGGGGGTTGAAATATTGAATTCAAAGAATCCTGCAGATCAAGCCTTGATGGTCCTCTGAGGATGCCGCAACTCGAAACCCAACAGCGCGGTGTCGTATTTTCTGCTTCCAGAACTCCCATCGCTGGACAGTGCCAATTGCGGCGCACACGGACTCAGCGACAGGATGCGGATGAGGGCGAGTGGACCAGTGAGGGCGCAAGTGAAGCCTTTTGACACAAGGTCTCCCGATCACCTTCTCTATCTGGGGAGATCTGGCGGCCCTTTCATATCGAATTCATATCGATAGTGTCAGCCTTGGAGTTCGTACGTTCGTGTGTTCGTTTACTTTGCAAGCCACGGCCCGGGGAGTGGACGGTTGAGGGGTTCTTGAACTCGGCCCCTCTACCCCTATTTCTATCACTTGAAGTCCTCTCTTTGGCAAAAGGAGCGCGCACGAGCAACAAAACCCCGTCTCTTATAGATGGACCTGTTCTTATTAATATCTCCTGCAAACACCGGGCCAAGCTGATGCTCGGCCTTGACCTTGGGTAGTCCTGGCGTGCCGGAAACAATTCAAGACATCAGATGCAGAGGGTGCGCATATGCGCTCCGTCCAAACGATCCTAATAATTTCTACTCCCCCGCCGGCCCACTGGGACCGTACGGTACGCCCGCACTGGCGCCGTTGCCATCAGTCATCACTGGATTGTGGTAAATGGTCAGGTCAAAGTATTGGATTCGGCCACAAGCGTGCGATCCTGTCGAGCCTTTGCCTGTGTAATTGTTACGAATTCCTTCTGTCCAGCCGGTGATTGGCGCGCAGACGTCGAATTCCTAGGCCATCCTCGGACTCGCAGGCAATCGCTCTGCCCCAAAACCCCCATTGTCGCGCTAAAGGGACGATTCCACGCTGGGCTGGGCTGCTAGGCTGCTGCTGCCCCCTGTTCGTATGCGCTGCGCTCCCTGTCGCGCACAGGGCCACCATCCCCTCCTCGCCCTCCTCGATTAATACCAGTCTCTGAAACACCTAAACACTCGAAGCAGTTCAAGCCTCGATTCATAAAACCTCACCGCCACCCTGCCCAAACGAGGCCTGCTTTGATTCTTTTACTACCTCTCCCCGCTCTCGTCCTCCCTCCCGTCTATCCTGTCCTTCACCGTTGGTACAGAACAGACACAGAAGACTAGCTAATTGCCGCCGGGTGCCGTATTACTTCCTGGTCGTCAGCCGCTTTATCTGCTGTAGGAGCCAACGATAGTCGACAAGCCAGCAACAGTTCGCTCTGATTTGGTGGCACAAGGTCTCTCGTTAAGTGGGAAGAAGGAATACACAAGACGCACGAAGCCGACTTCCATTCATCGAAACGAAATAAGCAGCGTACGACGAAATTAGGAGGGAAGGTGCAAGTTCAAGAAAGTATATTTGAAGCGACGGGGTTTAAACAGCCGCCTCCCCCTCGCAACATTCGTACAGGACATCATGAGTACCGCCATCGCAATGGCACCGTCGCCCGCACCTCACGACCGCTCGTCGTATGTTGATATCGCGCCTTCAGCGCCTTCAAAATCTCCGCCGGCGCAGCGAACGTCTGCATCGGCGACACCGAATCAGTCAGCGCAGCGGAGCGGAAGTGGAAGCCCCAAGTCCACGCCCGCGTCAAAAGGATCCCCAAATGCGTACGTTCACTCAGTTTTTTGGTTTCTGTTACATGAATGGTAGGATTTAGTACTGATACCGCAATTCTCGTAGATCTAGAAATGGCGTCCCGCCAAAAATAATCGTAAAAAAGGAACCTCCTTCCTCGCCAGATCTTCCCACGTCTCGTCACCGGCCACGAAAGCTTGATTTATCCAAGAACACCTCAAGTGTGAATCCAGGTACATCGCGACCATCGGCTGGTCAATTGACATCTAGAGGAGGGGAAAGTGGAGGACTCGGCATTCAGGACGTGGGATTGGCATGCTTGTCGCCCGGATTTGTCACACAAGATCCAACGATGAGGGAGCAACTGCAGCGAAGTATCTCGGTCCGAGAGCAACAGAGGCACATCATCGAGTCGAGGTTACAACAAACGGCCAAACCCGGTGATGCGCCAACGGAGAGTGCAAAGGAGAGAGACTTTGGTGGGTTTGGAGCCAAGACCCCTGGTACCTCGAAGAGAAAGGCCCCTCCAGGCTTAAGCATCGTGGCACCGTCGCACGAGCAATTCGCCCATGAAAGAGTGATTCAATCTGCTCCACTTAATCAAAGTTTCACAGGACGGCATCAACCGCATCCATTGACCCGTCACGTTGCAAATCAACCCTCGAATTTGTCGAACACTTCTCATATTCATCACGTTCCGGCAACACAAACCAGCAACCGGCTTCCCCCTATCACGGATGTATTTGCAGAGAACGGTTTGGGCGCGCACCGCGATGCTGCAAGAGGGCCGTTGACCGCAGGCTTCCAGAACAACTCGGGCAACTCCGGTTCAGCCTCCAATTCCTCTCATTCCAATACACGGCCAGCTTTCCCCTCTCCAGGCCATAATCAAACTCAGCATCCTCACTCGGCGAGGCCAAGAGAATATCGCTCAGCCGAAGAGGCCCAAGTCGAGCTTGCCGGCGGTCGACCCGAGCTCCTGCCGAAGCTCGTCCATTACGGTGGCCACCAGCCCCCTACACCCCCCTCGCCACTTACGGGTAATGCTATGAGACAATCGGAAACAAGCCGGAGTGGTGGTGGTCGCAGACGGGCCCGCGCAGAGTATGAAGAAGGCGGAAGCCCCCCACTTGGTAACGGCCCAGCAACATCGAGGAGAGGACCTTTCGGCGAAGGACGGGACAGCCCCAGCACGCAACAAAAGAAGAAAGAGGAATTCATGCGCCTGTGTGACCGAGCGTGGGACCTGTTCCACTCCTAATTTCATATACACATCTTTGATGCAGTCATTCGCTCCTCTGCAATTCCGTGGCAGGTTGATATATGAAAGTTCCTGCGCGTACCTTGGCGCAATATACCAGTTTCTGGATTCCTGTTGGCGTCCCTCTTCCACGATTATTATCGGTATGGAATTATTTGAACTTGCTGAATCTCTGTCGATAACACGTTTTCTATCTCTACCAACACTACATTGGTTTCACCTTTTGCTGGCACTAGGACTGGCGTTAATAAATATGGAGGGTTTTGGATAAGGAAGGTGGTGGGGTTATTGGGAATGGACGTGTGAAACGAGATAAGAACGGGTGACGAGAGATAAATGGATATGAATCGAGGAATGACGGATTATGGAGATTCTAATTCTTTGCTTTGGACGCAGCAACTAAATACCTGGGTGTACTGCAATACTCACCAGTTCTGCTCGCTCACGCATTATCTGGGAGACGCTTGTCGTACCTCTAGGGGAGCAGAAAGGAGACTAGTGTGGACATGGGCGTTGATGGGGCGGGTGTTGAGGTGTTATAATGTAAATCTATCTGATTTGGGCCTTGAATTTATGATGATTTCTTTTTACCCCTATTCGTTAAGTTGTGAATAGCATCATTAATTGGTTTATCTCTAAATCTCACTGAAGCTTAATCTCTTTCTTGCGAGTGAGCAACATAAATAACAAGCAATATCATTCGAGATCCTTCTTGTCACCGCGAACACATGTGCAAGAAAACGTTCTAGATCTCTTAAAATCCCAAAATCATCCATAACTTATTTGGCTTCCGCTAATAAGTGGAAGCAAATCCAACCCCGTCCACTCCACCACCCCACAAAATATGCAAGTGATGCTCCCCGCAAACCAGGAATCGGGCCTATCCTTCCAATCCAAAAACTCAGACGAAAAGAAAGCAGAAGAAATTTGTAACGGCCCAGAGCCGAGGCTCACCATCTTCATCAGCAGCTGACCAGAGACGTCAAATGCCGTGTCTTACATTGAAAGTCATGCCGAAAAGATACGAAGCCAGCATACGTGCATTTTGTGAGTCTATGCTCACGGGACGTGGAATTCGTTGCTCTTGTCTCATCCCCTCTGAAGGGTCTATTTAATTTCTTTAATACTTCTTCTATCTACAAGCCTCCTATCTTTCCTCTTTTGAAAGGGGGGAATCGTAACCTTTTGAACAGGGGGAGGCCAATTTCTCTGCAAGCAAGCATAAGCCACGGGAGCAGCAACCTGCAAAATGTATAATTGAGCTGATAGCGTGGCATAAAAAAATGTAAAATGAGTCTCCCTCCCTCTCTCCCTTTCTTTGGGTACTGTAAGTAGCTTCCCCATTGCCATTGCCCTGACTCGCTCCGGTCCCAAACGCCCATGCTAAAACCCACCCTGAATGAGAAAAAAAAACGCCGTGAACACCGCTGCTCCAAATCAACTCATGCTGCTATGTTAGATGCAAGGAACATCGTCATCTCGTTCATCTTGGTTGTCGTATCGTTAGAGCGTCAGAACGTAAAGGGAAAAGTGCTGGGGGGTCGAGGATTGTACGGCTCTTGGGCGAGCTTAATATTCGGCCTCGAGTTGTTGTCCCCCAGCCTTTCGTTGTTAGAGGCCCTCTTCGCCGGCTTTACACAACTTAATCTCACGGCCCCATTCAGACTTGAGAACTTGCGACGCAGTAATACGACGGCCTGGATTGGGATCCAAGATGGAATAGATGACATTGCGACACCGAGCCTGTGTCCGTTAGCGTTTGTTTGATAGAAATAGGAGGTAAATAGACGCTTACCCGATGCAATGATTCAATAGGGCCATAACCTTCTTCGTCTCTCCTCCCCTGCAGATATCTCTCATAAAACTCGTCTTCTTCCTTCTTTGCGACGCGCCAGAGGTGGCGTCCAGTACGCATAGCCATGTAAATGACACCAGTAGCCCAGACGTCTACAGCTCTGGCGTCGAATTCTCTGTCAACGTACTCTTCGGGAGCAATATATGGAGCAGAGCCACAAAGTCCAGAGACCATGTGGGCATCAGCCTCCCAAGCCATACGGAAGCATTCGCCATTGCCAAAGTCGGTGATTTTCAAAGAGCCATGAGTTGTGAGTAGGAGATTTTCTGGCTTCAAGTCTCGGTGGGCAACTCCCATTTCATGCATGTATTCAACTCCACGCATCATCTGCTTGAAGTAGCAGTCTGCCTCAGCGACTTCAAGCTTTCCAGCGGCCAGAACAAGTGTGTAGAGGTCCCCTCCCGCGCAGAATTCCATAACTTCACAGTAGTCCCCTTTCGAGTCCTGAAGCAGATCGAGGGTGTGGATGACATTGGGGTGTCGCAATGAGGAAGAAATGCAGAATTCAGAGGTAAGTCTCTTGCTGTACTTCTTTTCGTTCTCTTCGGGTCGGCGGCGGAATTCCTTGACAGCGTAGAGCTGTTCTCCCATTCCCTCAGTTCGCTTGTGGGAAATCCTAACGATACCAAACGCTCCACGGCCGACGATTTCTTGACATTTGCCGTACTTCTCAACCAAGGTTGCCGTTGCATTTGGCCCGCCCTTCTTGTCGGAGGCCAGGGTTTCTCTCTCATTCTTCAGCTGGTCCACCCAGCCAGACATAAGAGACAACTGCTGCTCTCCTTCGTGGGGATGTTCGGCATTCCTCTGTCTTCCACTTATGACGTTTCGGAACATATCTGACAGCTTCTCCTGGCGTTTTGCGCTCTTGAGGTGGTGCTCATGTCCACCTTGCAACTCGGGATTTGCGACATATCGCTGGCTGGAAATATTGGCCAGCGCCTTCTTGTCCTTTGATGGCGCCGTGGTGGGCTTTTCGGCTTTCTCTGGCTTGCCTGCCTTGTCGGTAGAGCTTTGCTTTCTGGAAGGCGGATTTGGTCGGGGGGATACAGAAGCAGATGCTGTAGAATCGAGCTGGGTTTTGGAGTTCGATGCGCCGTTCGCAGAGGGGTCTTTCGTATTTGTACTAAACATCCGAGTCAACCTGCGGGCGACGGATGGCTTGCTGGGCGTAGGTTGTGCTGATGAATCAGATGAGGGCTGTGCAGAGCCGTTCAAATCTTGGCTGCTGGGCACCGTTAAGCCGTTCTGCTTAGGAGGCGATTCGGGAGAGGCAGCGGAGCCGATCGCAGATGAATTCGAGGATGCTGGGGGAGACCCTCGTTTTTCGGCCACAGTACTCATCGTATCGTGATCTCTGGGCTCTGGGAATGGCCTGCGCTGCACGCTGTAATGCGACCTGCTGCACCGGGGCCGATCTGACTGGACGCTGCCCACGATCCCCCCCCACGCACTTGGGCTCTCAGCCCGTGTGGGTGTCGGCGGAGAGAGCAAAACTGGGCGCTGCTTCTTGCGGGCAGACGATACAAGCGTCGCGATGAGGTTGCTCTTGAGAAGCGCAGGAGACGGCGAGGCGGAGGGTTGGAGAGGAGCAACGAGGTGAGAGTCAAGAGTCAAGAGTCAAGAGTCAAGAGTCAAGAGCCGGGCTGGAATTTCGCCAGCGTGTGGTGCTTTGCGGAGAGGCGAAAGTGTAGTGTGTCGAACTTACCTTAGTAATAAGGTAATAGGACCTGGTGCTGGTGCTGGTGGACGTGGACTTCCCGATTTTAGGTCTACAACCTGTCCTGTAGGTATTGTATGAGGGATTTATGAACCATATGAACCAACTTGGATTTATCGCACCATGATGTACCGTAACCATCGCCCAATGCGATCTTCAGATTCTTCACCAACCGGAGCGATGCAGAGAATTAGAATGCATTGCATACCGTCCATGTACAAGTACATACAGTATCCTGCGGCCGCCAGCGCAAATATCCCAACGGTCAGGTACAAATAGAGTAGAAGTACCTAGGTACTGGTGGTACTGGTGGTACTGGTGGTACTACATAATATATATTACCCAGGTATTTATGTCGATATCTGTATCTACCTCGACATTTAAATATAAATCACCCCGATACCTGTTCTAACCGCAGATAGCTCATCGTCGCTGCCATGACCATAATGTGCCATTCCAGGATATAATAATCTCACTTGGTGTCACACTACACAACCTTTGCGACTAGAACTAGGTAACAACTCGGCCGAGGCAAGCCATACCGAAACTCTAAGACGACAGACCCGCCTTCATCTTCTGCATTTACATGAAACCGTGAGAAGAAGGAAGGCAATAAGAAGAAAGGGAGGCGCCGCAACTGCATTTCTTGTCAGGGGATTGGGTAAGGTGAAGGTGAAGGTGAACTTGGCAAGGCCCAAGACTTGATCTGCCATCCCATACATACCGCCTGAATATCACCGTGGTCCCCCAAACAGGGGTGCTCGTGCAATGTTCACAGTAATAATCTCTAGAAGATTTCCAGTCTTGTACATTATTGACACTCGATTTCAAACTACCGCGTCAAGTATCCATGCAGTCGTGGATACTTCTTCGTACATTGCATTGCATGGCAAATTGCGGTGTGTTAGAGTACCTCTACCTCTTGATCCGAGGTTGCCCGCTGAGCAGTCCTCCCTTAACAAGACACTCGAAGCATTATCAATGGGCAAGTCGGTCACGGTCGTGGTCGTAGTCGTAGTCGTGGTCTCCTCGATCCCTCGCTTGAACTTAGGGGCTCTCGCCCCAGACTTGCCCTGCCCTGCCATGCCCATGCCCTAGAACTAGAATATTTTCATGGACCCCTCTACTACGTCACAATGTCGATCCTTCTTCTTGACAGCTTGTCAGAGCGTTTCATGTTTCAACGTCAACTGCTCCGCTACGTTCAGACGGTAGACTATCTGTCACCGTGTCCTCCAAACTGCACAGCCAGCTCACAGAGACTCTCTATCTCAGGATCTGCAGACGCCCTGGATTCCCTCGACCGGAGAAGGAAGCAGATCAACGAATCTGTAACCCCGATCCTCGCGCGAGCTCGGAGGATCAACCAAATCGCAGGTAGTAGTTATCTTTGTATCTTCCATATGTGCTCGGCTGCACGTCCTGCATAGACATATGCCATGCACTGTAAGAGAGACCCGCAGTCGGTTACCAAGCGGCTGGAATAGTGCTGCTTCGGTGTACGTTGCATGGCCGTCGGTGCTACGGTGCCTATTCAGCCGGCCAATGAAGCGTATAATGTCGGAAGGAATCGGCGAGGCATCTTCAGAATCGATGTGTTAATAATGATATCTGGTGCTAACTTGCCAGCACATCTACCAGGGCGAGTTCGGGAAGCGGACCACTGCGCGTGAGCTCAGACGCTGTGCTACATGAACGCTGCAGCCATCTATATGCAGTGGCTGGGAGAGCATTTCTGAATAGGTAGCATGAGATAAGAGCTTTCGATGACAGTAACTTACCAATGAGCATGATTGAATACGCCATGGGACGGGCCGTTGGCGATAGTTTTGGCTTTTCAAAGTTCCCGCTGGTGTTGGTGGATTCTAGGAACTGTGCCGAAGCACTGTCAAGATCCGCGTCCAAAGTCATTACTTGGTGGCTGTTTCCAAGACGTGCGATTGCGGCAAAGCTTATTTCTCGAAGACTTGCGTCTTTCACATGTTAGATGACGATGTTTCTCCAATGGAATAAAACATTTTTGTTTCAATAAATGCCGCAATTGCAAATCCTTTTCTTCTCTACGCAATCGAGAGCAGTTTCAAGCAAATTTTGTCGTCAATAGAGGGCAATTATGCATTACCGTACACCACCATCGAGGCAAGCATTGAGGCAAATATCAAGAAACTCTGACCACCCTTCGCACGAAGCCAGCAGGACCTAGGTACACGTTCTCTATCCGAGAGCGTTCATTCGACGCATTTATCATACATGTAAACTACATTTTATTTACCAATTTCATTCGGAATTAAATCCCGCAAAATATCACCTCATCCCCTTGAGGGTCCAGATTCGACATGCTTTGAACTCTCGTAAGCTAGCCGTCCCATGTCTGGCAGCTCACCCTCCCACGGGGAGCCAGCGGCTACTCCCGTCATTGGAGACACAGGTTCGGCCAACCCTCCGTTCTGGCTCTGGCTCATGCCGCTTTCCCTACGCTTCTTTGCTATGGCGTAGGAATCATGACTGCCCAATTCTTCAGCATCAAAGTCCCACTCCCGCCAAAAGTCCTTCTTCCCTCTACACAAACGCTTCAACCAACCCGGCAAAAGGCCTCCTCTCACTTTGTATGTCCAGTAGTCTTTCTGTTCGTAATTCAGGGGCAAGATCCGGCCTTGGGAAGCTTTAGCGAGCAACCATGCGCCAGTGTTGAGAATCGTGTAGGTCACGATGCCTGTGATAAGTCCATAGGCAATGGAGTATGTGAAGGGCATTATGGCCATTGTGAGGAACGCCGGGACTGAATCACCAATGTAGCGCCAATTGATATCTGTACATGCCCTAGCCATCATGGCGCCAACGAGAATCAAAGTACAGCCCGTTGCCCAGGGCGGTATACTCGCAAAAATGGGCGCAAAGAATATGGATACGAAGAAACAGAGGCCCGTTACGCATGCAGTGATGCCAGTTGCTCCACCTTCCGATATTCCAGCACCAGACTCAATAAACGCTGTCACGGGAGGCGAACCAAACAGTGAGCCGATGGTGATGCTCGTCGCGTCAACAATGTATGCTACCGCACTCCCTTCGAAGTCCTGTGTATCTTCATCAATGGCTCCGCAGAATCCAGCCATTGAATAAAGCGTCCCAGTTGCATCCAGGATATCGACATAGAGGAAGGTGATGAGTGCCAAAGCAAACTGACCGCCTTGTGCCCCTCCTACATTCCAGTCTTGCACTGCTAGAACCTTTGTTATGGGATGGAAAGTGACGACCTTTTTGAAAAAGTCGAAGTTGAAGTCTCCAACAGGGGTATGTGGAAAGTAGGTGACAGACGTTCCCCGTGGCCACTGCAAGTTCTTGGAGTCAGTATTGCTTCATCAACAGAAATATCCAAATGCTTCCCGAGTTTCACTGCCCTTTTTGAATGGTCCAGAAGTACTTAACAGATTCATAATAGACATTGAGACTCGCGAAGGATGTGGAAAGGAGACGAAATGCTACGGGGATTCATACAGAGATGGTAGACACCAGCAGTATTCCTGCGATAATGGCGCCCTTGATTCGGTACATCATTAAGAAAGCTGTAAAGATCCCTCCACAGAAAATCCCAATCCACAACGTGGGATTGCGCATTTTCCCCGAAGTGCAGATGCCATCAGGTCCTCGAAGGTCTTCAACACATCCAGCTAGTTGAAGAGGATCATCGCCACCTCCTGTGATGGCGCCAATTCCAGCATTATATGTCAGGCCAATGAGTGTCAGATACAACCCAATTCCAGCTCCACTTGCAATCTTCAAGCTTTGCGGTATGACGCGTGCCAGCCATTGTCGAAGTCCAAGCAGAGACAGCGCAACAAATATCAACCCTTCAACAAATATGGCGGTTAACGCCAGCTGGTAAGGGACCGGGCCTTGACCATGAATGCCTACAACTTGGTTGGTGAAATAGGCATTGAGGCCCATCCCCGGTGCCAAAGCAATTGGCATATTTGCGAACAAACCCATGCTGAAACTCGACAGTGCTGCGATGGCAGCCGTTGCGGTGACCATATCCCGGTTGATTTCTTGTGTGCATTTTGCGTAATCAACGTACGATGGGTTGTCGTTATTCAGGCAGTAAGGATCATCGAATTCGGTGCTGGGACTACAGACACAAGTACCTCCGCTGGCTGAAGATGGCATTAGTTTGCGCGTCGGCACTTCGGGTAGGAGGTGACTTGCTAGCAGTTATTGAAGCATTGACTGAAATTATATACGCCATTGCAAAGAACGTTGCAAGTCCAGCCCTCATTTCAGTCAAAAACCTCGAGCCTTTTCGTTCATGCCTATGACCTGAAAATTCGAGTCTGAACTGCCGCCCAACAAAGCTTTTGGCTACCGCCATGTTCGTTTTCTCCACCTGCATTCTCCATCAGTATTGGCCAAAACGAGTAGGAATCACAGCGTACCCAACCCATGGCTTTTTATTATGTATTCGAATTATGTAGCAGATATGAATGTACCGTTTTTCGTTCCTCTCGTCTCGTCGTTCAATTCTTCAACATGCAGTGACATTAACTCGTCATTGACATGTCCATAATCCCCAAAAGCGAAACAAATCCAACTTGATAGACGAGTTACTTTCAAGACATCCGCTGTGCCACAACCGGGAACCTTTTCTGAAACGCATCAACGTTGACGGGCCTTTCCGAGCCGTTTGCGAGGAGTCCCTGAACGCGTGTAGCTGTTTGCCCGGCCGGTCGTCGACATGAAGGGGGGGACTGAGCAAAAGGAACACGGGGCAAAGAAACCATTCGGGATGAGACCTTGACCGTTCTGGCGGGATGAACGAGTTAAAACGATAGCGAGAATGAAGGCGATATGAGCATGGCAAGACAATAGTATGACATATGGATAGCATGTGCCTTTCAAGCCACTCGGCAGCCACACGGTTAGGCTAGGAGGTGCAGAATGCATATAGGAGGGCGCGGCCACATGGATGTCCTGTACATGGGCGTTGCCTCACTTCACTAGGAGACTGTCATGCTCAAAGCTCTGTCAATGGCAAAAAACAAAACACCCCGAAGCATGTGGATGTACTGTACAACCCGAGCCACAGTATGCCGATTCGCTCGAATCGATGTATTTGCATATGGCTTGTCCCCCTCCCTGTCCTACCCTCCATGCGGACTGGGCAGGGGAAAAGCTGATAGAGGACGCTACAGCCGTCGAGATTCAGTCAAGTATCCAGACCAAAATTGGCTACCTTACCAAAGTAAGAAGCTGCGGCAGACCCTTGCGCCCATAGCAAAGAAAGGCCTCGTTTGACAACTTTCCGGTGGCAGGAGAGAGGCTGGGAAGAGGGTACGCCGAGTTCCGCAAGAGATCCCGGCATGCTTCACTGCATGTAATCTGGCAAATTTTACCAGGCAGGTCATCTTGGCCACTGCATTCGCTGTATTTCCAATCTCCTCCCACCACAGACCCCACTGCACTCCAAGACCTTCATACCGCAGCAGCGCTAGTATGAGAACTGTGTGGCTTTTGAAGTGCCAATGCTGTTGTACTTACCATTGTAGGCTTAGGCCGCTGTAGATCAATGAGGAAGACGATTTCCACCAGTGAACTTGTTTCAACGCCGCAAAATCGCGGGCGGATCCGACAGCAGCAGCACCAGCACTTTTTTGTTCCGTCGTTTTGATTTTGACTTACAAGGATCTTAATGCATGAAGCTGATCATCAGGGCTAAGTGGGAAAATCCCAGGCTCTTCCAGCTTCTATGAAGCTTCCATAATCCTTGGCTACATGCATCTGATACAGTAAGGCTCGGCCCAAGAGCAATGTGCGTGCGGGTAAATTTATATCTGTCAGTAACAACCACCACCTCTCTTAGAGTCGTAAAGATCCAAGGGCGAAACCGTATATCTGCAGGCAGCATCCACAACAGGAGTATACAGTTTTTTTGTTATGTAGTGCTGTCCCATCCCGCTTTGCGTGTATTTGTATTCTTAGAGTCGGGACTTCTTCTCGGAGGATAAAATGGAAGTATTGCTTCAAAAGAGCTCGATTTGCTTCCAATATTCGCTTCGAATTTACATATTTCATCCGTTGACTTAAATCTCGATAAGATCCTCACATACGATCTACTCGAGCCGCCGGGAATACAATGGCTCGTATGGTGTGACCTATCGCAAGAGCGGGGCCACAACAAAAGCATCTTGCTGTGACCCTTGAAATCTCTAAGTCTCTTTGGGGTGTAGCACAGCACGAGAAAATTTTCCAGCGTCCGAATTGTTCAATTGCAATCTTGACGTGTGAAACTGGAGCCCCTTATGACCAAATCAGTGATGAGACGGCGTGGCTCACAAAACCCTCCTGCTTCAGCACCAAAGACGCACCGACGCTTCGAGTGTAACAGTCATCAACGGGAGCCCGCAGCAAAGCGTATCTCATATAACGCCCTCGCATGCTGCCATGCACATACACGCCGCATTGAAGTCTAGACTCCTCCATTTTGACTTGCATTTGCATATAGCTGCCGAGCTGGACATTACATTAAGCCGGCATCTTTTCGTTCGCAGGGTTGCGCAACAGGTGGAAAGTGCACGAGGGAGAATAGGAGAACGTGATTATCCAAAGAAGGAAGGATGAAAATGGCCGAGACATTTGTTGGGCCTCTGCTTTCTGACACCTCTAAAGCGGAATTGGGTTCTTTCTTGTGCAAACTTTTAGACCCCGAGAAAAGAACTTCGGCGAAAATAGAACCATACGCCTAGCTGAAACTTCAGCGGGCTCACATATCTCATCTCATATTTTCGTAGCAGATATGACTTGAAGCAGCCAACCGCCAGACCTGTCAGCCAGGCGATTTGATTGCAGAAGCCGGCAGCTAGCCTACTTGCTTGAGCTTCAATTGTCCACTCAAAAAGCAGGCTCCCGGGTCTTTGCCAATGACTTTTGGACGTACCACACGTGGCTGCATCTAGAACTGATCACAAGCTTTATGACGCCGTTGAGGGACGGGCCGGGAGTAGAGATGCTGCTGCCCGTGAAGTCGACAGGGGTGAAGACTAGATGACTGATCAAAGGAAACCAAGGACGCAAACAAAAGTGAAGCGGGGCTCGCAGTTCTCTTATTGAAAAATCCCGGTGTATGCGAGTCTGGGGAAGAGTTTATGTGGTGATGTAAATTGCTCATGTCCGCTGGGACATTGTTGACTGAGACTTTGCACTGCTCAATATGGATCGAAAAAATCTGGGATTAGTTCAAGTCAAAGTTTTCCCCCTCGTAAAGTATCCTATCTGAATGTTCCAACCACATACCGCCTTTAAACAAATATCCAACGCCTCGATGCACCGCAAATGCGATTTTCCCAGCCCGACCGTGGTATTTTGCAATTTCTATTCTAGGAAGGTAAAAAGGTTCGTGTGTAGTATGTTCATGGCTCTCGTAGCCTCATATCCATCTATGACACAGGATATATTTATCTCGCTCGCACCTAAAATGATCAGCATCCGCGACAATTGAATGTATTGGAAACTTCGGCCTACCTTGAGATATCATTTCGATATTCACGTTGTTTTCTCCTAATGTAGAGAACATTCTGCCAGCTATACCGATCATGTTCTTCATTTCTGCGCCCACCAAAGAGAGAATCGCCATGTTGTTTAATATGATAACATCGCCAACTTGTTCAAGTTCTGCTTTAGCTTTTTGGAGCTCGTCGTTCGCGATATTGGCTGCATGGATAGCCATTGAGACGTGAACTTCACTAGTAGAGATGAGATCCACCGACAATTGCCGCTTATCGAGGATTGAGAACACTTTTGCGAAGAACCCATGGGAGATAGATCGCTTATTTGAGTGGACGTTGATCACGGAGATCTTGTCTTTGATTGTGACAGCAGTGGGTCGTTTAGGTGTTTTCCTGATACTCAAGGAGCTGGTGCTCCTTGAGTGTGAAAGCTGCCCAGGCCCAAGTTTAGGATCGGGCAAGACAATGGTACCATTGCCTCGTGGATTTTTGACGTTCTTTATACGGATCTTGATCGGTGGCGTTGCATGGATCACTTGGTCCATAGTTAAGTGGTGGATAACTTCAGATCCGTAAAACGTCAATTCAGCTGCTTCCGACGGGGTAATGGTTGGAAGCAGTCTCGCCGTGGGAACCTTGGTTGGATCTGCTGTGAAGATCCCGTCGACCTCTTTCCAGACTTGCAACTCTTCCGCCTTGACGCCAACTGCTATCAGAGCAGCGCATAAATCGGTGTAGCCTCTTCCAATCTCCCCATCCATTAACCCACCAGGCACGGTGCCGAAAAACCCTGTAATAACTGGCACTCTCTCCTCGCATGCCAGGACTTTCTCTTTAAGAGCAAGAGACATTTCTTTGTAAAATTCTAAATCGAGCCCCTTGAGACTTTTGAAATGAACGACATCTGAAAGATCAACGTATTCGGATTCAACGCCCTATAGATATAATCAATTCAGAATGTCTTCAAATGAAAAGTGAACACCCACCCGATCTTGAAGTAAAGCGGCAACGAATCGACAACTGAGCTTTTCTCCAAAGCTCACAATGCGGTCCTTCGACCTCGAGTCTATTTCCAGATGCCATCTTTCCGCCGCTACTCGATAATCTATGAGTTCTTTACACTCGTCTTGTATTTCTTTCGTAAATCTTGATCGTATACTTTCGTCTTGGATATGCGATTGAGCGGCGGACACATGGTCTTCGGAAATGACATGAACCAATCTCTCGTATTCCGATACTAGGCTTTCGTAATGGACTGATTCATTATCTTTGAGGGTATTGACATCTTCGAGGACGCCGTAAATTTCCAGTAGTCTGTGGCATGCATGGTCAGCCCCGCGAGCGAGAAGCGGAGGGAGGGGTAATTCAGACACACCGACTCGTTGTTCCCTCTACCTTCTTGCCCGTACTTCGCGCTGAGCAGACAACTGCAATTTTATTGTCTTTGAGACTCGCCCTGCAAAAGGGGTTAGCATGTTTATTAATTGATTGCTTTTTGCGGGCGGGCCAGCCTACCGCACGATGTCTTCTGCAATATTGACTGCGAACTTCCCCACGCTTGTCCCGCCAAACTTCTGGACTACCCAGCCTCGGCTGCTGTCGTTCTTACGCCGCGCATTGGCTGCTAAAGAGGAAGGTGAAGCATTGTGATGCCCGTTGACAGTAGGTGCAGTACTCATGGCCCTCGGTGTTGCAGCGCGCAGAGGATTTGGCAGAAGGGAAATGCTGTTGAAGCGTGGGGAGAGCTGGTGGAGTCATAAAATTTCTTATGGCCAGTACTTCACAAGTACCAGGCCATGCAAGCGAAATCGGAATGACAGCACTTCAACGCGCTATTTAAAGATAAGGTTAACGGCATCTAGACAGGGGTCATCAAGGTATCACTGTTTCGTTCTTAGGTTATCTCTTATAGAACAACGCAACCAACCCACTCTCATTTTTCCTTTTAATGCTGGCACCTACTTCCGTGGCTGCTGACCTTTCTCTCTCTTCATTCTCCACGATTTCCATATCATAATTCGCGGTCAGTGTAGAGCCAAGAACCCCACAACGAAAACAGCACTATCTCACGAACAACGGCTTTGACAAACGGGCGTGCTTTTGCGGATTCATCGGTTTCCGTGGATGCATGGTGTCCAATGAGTTTGTGTCCCCCTCGCTCTACGCCCCGACAACGCTTTGTCTGACATAAATACATGAATTGCTACACCAGCATACCGATCAACCAATAACATAGTCCAAGGATATTCTGCTCCCAAAAGCCATAGTCAACCTGAAATAAACCCAATACTACACATCCAATGCGTAGCCCCTAATACAAAGCATAGCCGCCTACCCATATACACCGAGACATCCAATCTACAACCATCATTTCGTCGTCCGAGTCGTAAGATTCATTCATCCCAGCCTGTCCCTAGAGGAAAATAAAAGAAGTAGGCCCTGAATATAAACTCCACTTGAATAAAAACCTGCTCGGTAGTGATTTACGCTATCGAAGGTTGGTGCAGCAAATCACTGGACTCCATCTGAGAATGCGATCCGTTGCGCTCAAATTCGTATTTTCCCATCGAGAAATCCTCGTCAGGAGTTCGCATTCCAATGCCACTGTCGTCGTGGCCGTGACCGGCTGCTGCGTTCATGGCGGCTTGACTTGTGACGTCCATGGGCAGGGACGGTTCGCTTTCAATACCGTTGTGTCGGAGAAATTCGTCACTGCCGCTACTGTATCGGCTTTCATGGTGGCTTGCTGCCCGGCTCCCAATATTTTGCTTTTGTTGCTCGATTGGAGATGGCTGCGATGGCTTGTAGTCCATGAATCCACCTTGTTCAGCCAAGAAGACAATCATCTCATCAATCCAGCACTTAGTCACCCACCAAGCACCAAAACTTTTCCCTTGCGCTATGGTGAGATCTCTCATAACAGCTGTTCCAACCGTCTGAACGCACCAGACAATTTCAGCGTGAGTCGCATAAGGAAATTTAGCAGGTAATGACGTGAGGAAGTTTACCCAACGATCAAGGACATTCTCAGTCGTTGAGTCTGCGTGTATACTCGCTTGCTGTTGACGTCCCGTGCGCAAAGCCATCTCTCCATAAGGTGTTGCGCCCTCTATATCCCATGAAACCCCAATTGGATCGAGGAGGTCCCGTAATTCGGTCAACAGCAGGTGCACCACATCGTCCATGCCTCTCGTTGGGACACATTCGGCGACTTTTCGAGTACGGACCATGGTAATCCAATCCTCGTACATTTGGTCTCTATTTGCAGGGTTGGATAGCATGTTAGCTGCCGCGTGAGCTGTCAGATTAACTCTTAATTCGCGATCCAACAGTCCAGCAAAAAGGGTTGCTGGAGCAACCTTCGCATTGACAACGTGACTTGGATGGGCGTGGAACGATGTTCGAATATGAGGTACAAGTCGTTCTGAAATGTTTCGCAATGTATCCAAGACCGGCTTTGGGGCCACCTGAAGTGTCAGGGGAGCAACTGTTCGCATCATGTTTTGGTACATGACAAAGTCACATGCTTCAATCCATGGCGCGATGTTAGGATTTGCAAACAACTTCTGTACCGGCATCGTGAGCGTTCCATGAAAAGAGGTAAATAGGTGGAAAAACATCTTCTCCTTGCAGTAGCGGATACACTCAACAAGCGAAGTGCAGTGGGAACGATAAAGCGCGGTCAAGGCTGTAGCAGCATCTGGGTCGGTTCCCGCTGGTACAAAAGGCTCGATTTTGGGAAGAGTCAGAGCTGCCTGTTCTTGAGCTGGTAGTTCGCTAATAGGAGCAAAGCGAAGCCGCTGCGGCATCTTGCTTGCTGTGGAGTCAAGTTGAGAAATTCCTTGGATCACCGGGTGATTATAAAGACTGTGAGGTCTGATAAAGCCATCAGCTCGCTGGAATCTTGGCTCGGGTACCTGAGCAACGTCTGGAGATGGGAATGTAGCTCTATCTACGGGGTACTGAGGTTGAGATGGCATGCTTTGGCTACAATTTGTGAGCTTCCAATTGTTCAGACTGTTAGTGAAGCATACCTGAAGCTCTGAATGAAATTGGGGGCGTCGTTGAAGCCTTGAATTGACTGCATACTCTGGACTTCAGACAGTTGTGGTTGGTCGTCCTTGAGACTGAAGTTGACGTAGTGATACTTAGATTCTCCTCTCACGCCTAATCTTCGCGTCTTAAGTCCTGGAAAAAGTACCCGTACGAGTTTTCCAAATGATGCGGGATTCAGTACTGTGACTCGTTCTGTGGCGCATCTCGACACATAGTTTGCATACACGCGACCTCTCGGTACTGAACCTTTGCCTTTGTCACAAACCTGGTTGATCCTAAAAAAACAGATTACATTAGTACCTCATATTCTCTTTGGGTTAACAGAGACAAATACTTACCAAAGCATGGCAAACACTTGTCTCTGCCTTTCAGACTGCGGTCCTCTCTCATTGCCCTGCAACTCACTTGCTACTTCTGGCAAAGAACGATGCTTGTTGGACTGAAACAACTGTCGCATCTCCAGTTCATTCGCAGCGCTTGATTTGGAGGCTTTCTTGGTTGGCCCACCTGCTCCCGCCAAAGAGTCGACTTCATCTTGTTCATCACTGCGGCCTTCTAGCATTTGACTATCTGCTTCATTATAGCTCGCCCCAAACTCTATGGGAAGAGATTGTCGTCCAGTCTCGGGTTTGTAATGGCTGTCATTAGGATACGTCAAGCCATGATGTGAAGGGCCTCCCAGCGCAGGATCTATGTCGTAATCGCGAGGGTTCTGAAGTTGAGATGCCGAATGAATGACCATATCCTCGGCTGTCATCTGTGGGTTCATATCCTCGAACCTTGGCTGTGCGATGCCACTCTGACCATACCATTGTTTATGATAGTCGGCGGCGGCATCCACATTTTGCTGATCAATCAGTGGCTGGGTAAGCCCGCTATGTACGCTGGTTGTTGAAGCTCTGGATAATGGCCGTTTTCTACTCTTAGCAGATGCCGCGGTATTCGATCTAGACCTAGATTTAGGAGGTTTAGAATCTGCCGGTTGTTGGTCTACAATGTTTTGATCTCGTTAGCTGGCGAATCTGCAAAGTGGAGGCAAACAGAAAGATATGCTCTGGAGAGAAATGCGCAAATACCCACCCATGATGCCCGGCGTAGTGAATAATGTTTTGTGCTTCGAAATCACTGGTGGAGCCGAATCTATTGTTGTTGCCCAAGTGAGGTGGTTGGGGATGCCTTTTTGTTTATTGTCAACCTGTTGCCCGATCGGAACAGTCCCGGGCTCCCAATTTCGAGATATCGCGCCTGGCAGAGTAATTGTATCACCGGATACAATATGAAGGCGGTAGGCGTCAGGCGATCGCGGCCGTGGTCGTTGTCGAGGCCTTGGGCGAAGATTGATGAAGTTCAATGTTTACGCTCCGTCGTGTTGTGAAGGAGCAACCAGCGCTCGCTAATTAAGTGGCTGCTGCTCTCGGCCTTGGCGCTGGCTTGCTCAAGAATGGAACACAGATTACAGATTTTATTCTTGAATTCTGTTATACCCAACAATGACTGCATTATTCAAAGTTTTTTTTTGTTTTGTTTTTTTGGATCTGAATATAGGTACAATCAACAGCGACATCTCCCTCATTCATGTTCTACGCAAACAAATTCTCGAAAGATTCTATGTCTGGGCAAGACCTGCTGCCACGCTCGGGAATCGGCAGGGATCCTGGTGAACAATCCATTGTTGTGATAGCGGACTTCGAGATCATAATAGAGCTCAAGAGCCCACGTTGCAAGCACCTAGAGCCTCGATATGTCGACTTTTGATTTGAAAAGTCAACAAACTTATGCACCAAGCATAGAAGAGCCCTTCAAGCTGGATCCCTCACTACCCCACCACCGTCGTCATTCTTCGAGTGATAAGGTGCTGCGATTGTTCACCCTGAACCCACTGAACATCATCGATTCCCATTTGAGAGCCGTAGATTCTGTAGGACGTTCTCTGTAATCTTTGCCTTGGAGACTTGTGTTCTGTAGAGAAACCATTTTATCTAATATAAATTTGGTTTCTTCTGCCTCTGACAGCAGATGCAATCCTCTGGGCAGGTACCATGCCTCTTGCTCAGAGAGAGTCTAGCATTTTAAAACAATGTCTCATTCGGTTTCTTGCCCCGTCACTTCAATATATATCTGATCGAAAATATCGACCTCTCGCACATAATAACAATTCTTTTATTCAATCCATTCTATAGTACATTCACGTGATAGCTATACTCCGTTCCTGCACCTTGTTAGCCTGTTTCGCGAATCCTTCCAAGCTCGACTGGCCACTTCTTCGTCGCCTGCGCATCGTCATCCTTCAACACCGCAAACTTGCAACACCACCAACACTCTGCCTTCGAGTCCACCACGATTAAATTCCACTTTCGTGCGATACGTTTTGCAGCATAACTGAACTCATCCATATTCTTCACTATGTCCTTCCAAGACAAAGCTCAGGGCTATATCGCTCACATTGATAAGGAGGTGAGCACACGATAACCCAGCCCTTCCCTAGTTCTGCGCATGTGCCAATGGCCTGCGACAAAGCTTCCTGCGATGTTGAATAGAACACCTACTGATCTCCCCCAGCTGTCCAAGTATCCTACCTTGAACAACCTCGAGAAACAGACCTCGGTTCCCAAGGTTTACGCCTTCCTCGGACTGGGCGCATTCTACTTTTTCTTCATTTTCTTCAACATCGCTGGGCAGTTCTTGACGAATGTTGCCGGGTTCGTGATTCCAGGGTACTATTCCCTAGACGCCCTCTTCAGCGTCGGCAAAGCGGATGATACTCAATGGCTCACTGTATGTTGAATCACCTGCTACTAGGCCCTCAAGGAGAAGCTCACCATCTTGCAGTACTGGGTCGTTTTTGCGTTCTTCACCGTCTTCGAGAGCGCCGTGAATGCGGTCTACTGGTTCCCCTTTTACTACACCTTCAAGTTCATCCTCGTCCTCTGGCTTGCACTTCCCATGACTGGGTAAGCATGCACCCTTTTCTTCAATGCGCGCGCTGTACTAATGAAGGCTGCAGTGGCGCCCAAATCGTCTTCCGTTCATTCATCCAGCCAGTCTTCTCTCGCTACTTTTCAGGAGCTGGCGCAACAGCCGCAAACCTTCGCTCCAAGGTCGATTCCGCTGGTGACAAGACCTTGTAAGCAATGCAGATAAAAAACCCTCCACACAATCGTTTAGCCAGCACGACTTCAATCACACCATGGCAGACATTGGGAGTAAACTATGAAGAAATGAGGGATCGACTAGATTACGAAAGAGATGCCTCCAATATACATGAGGGTGAATGAGATTAAGACGGTGGGATCGGGGTCAGAGTCGGATGTGAATATCGGAGGGCCGAATTAATGAAATCAGAGCTTCTGGGACGAATTTCTTTTGCGCTCCTGGGCCGGAAGGAATTGTTCTTTAGGAATTGTTATATAGATCCGCTTGTACCAAAGTTTTTGCAACCGAATCTTGAATTTGAGTGAATGTGAATTGTGGGATCTCTCACTTCGAGTCACCGTAAAGATAGCCTCCTGAAAGATGGAAAAAGCGGTAGTAATTCTGCCACGCCGAGTGCAACATTCAAAATTCCGCAACGTTCAGTGGCGCTTCTTGGTCCAGCGCGAGCCAACATTTCGTGGAGAAGCAGGGGTCTTCACATGCTTGCAAAGCAAGCGGCGCCTTCATCTGGTCTAGCAGTAGAGCTAAAAATAGAGCTTGATTGTGATAGCGAGTTTGACATTATCGTTTGAAGGGGCAATCCAGACGACATACAAACAACGACCTGGCCACGGATTGACAACGACCGAGTAGACTACAATGCGATCCCTATTTCCTATGAATCAGTGATTAGTATTTCTGCGCCTTGCACTGCAGAAAGGACCGGAACCCCGATGCGCTCGGCGCGCTCAGCGCGATGCCCCTCCCCAAGCTCAGTCCGCTGCAATCGCGGCTTGCGGCATCTCTTATAGCATCGCTCATGCTGCTGTTATTATACTTCGCATTTGCGTCCCCTCACTTCGCATATGCCGCCGATGTTGATTCGATACGATCTGAAGATCACAATCATGATCGGTTATTGGATAGGCCTTTCCTGGATGTTGATGTTGATTACGAGAAGTTGGAGCTGAGAGGAATATCTTACGAGGCGGAATTCCTGGGCGTCGATCGCGGGATAATCGGAAGAGCACCTACAGGGAATGAACCAAAGGGCATGGTCAATAACCGGGTGGAGCAGGCCGACATCAAATTGGGAGAGACGGTCCAATATGTGTTTCCAAATTCTTCGGTGTATGGCGAGAAATCGACAACTCAGGCCTTTCTTTCCCCGCTACGGATACAAGGACGAGATTTTGACACCGAAGAGGATGTTGACGACGACATAGAAGAGAATGGGGAGCTCGAGTTGAAGCGCAGACAGTCAAGCTCGAGCGGCTTTCGAACAGTTTACATTACTGTAAACACTTGTGCCCAGCCAAAAGCTCTGGATACTACCGCAACTGTCCCTACACCGCAGCTTCAGTTGTTTATATCGAAGTCACAAAATAATACTACACCGGGCCCTGGACAGGCTCCACAAGATATGGTCGAGCTGGTCGAAGGATTTGGCATGTACGCGATCAATGCCACTGGTGATGTCTACATTGGGGTTTTTGGAAACAACAGCACCAAGACAGCATATGCGGACAGCCCCCCTTGGAGCATTGAACTTGCTGCTTCTATCGATGCCCCCTATCATTACTATTACAACTCGTCGGACAACTTGTCGCTCATGGACAGCGACAGTGGCGCTGCACTGTTCCTCGCGGGAAACCCTATGAAACTCGACGGCGATGGCAAGAACTATGATAAGTGGAAAGATGTTACTACCCCCTTTAAACTTTTTATGAGCGAGGTCAATGACCAGTCCATCGTGGGACTTCGAAATTCTTATTGTGCTTGGAAGATGAAAGACCAGGGACAAATTACTGTGAGAAGTTCCGTGGCTAAGCGGCAACTCGGACAACTACCGGAGGAGCAATTCTATGTCGAGGGGTTGAAAAAGGGATCGAAATATCACGTTACTCTTGCAATGGATGGAAATTCGACGAATGCAGGTCTTGGTGTTGTTGGAGGGGGAGGTATCGTCTTCCGGGCAACGGAAGCAAATACACTATCAGGTATGTGTTTCAAATATATTTGACTGGCATTATACTAACTTTTCAAGATGGCAATTGTGCTGTCATCTCCGACCTATCCTTCTGTGACAACGTAGCGTATAATGTCCCCAGCAACCCGAATAAATTTCCGAATTCCACTGCCCTGGGTCAATTCTACGACAATTATGCCAGGACACAATTTGAATTTTTCGAGAAAGTTTTATCGACCGTTGCTTGCGAGACAACATCATCGGCTCAGTACTCTCTCGCGCGCACCTGCGAAGATTGTAGTGCAGCCTATAAGCAATGGCTTTGCGCAGTTGCAATCCCACGCTGCACCGATTTTTCTGCCCCTGACCAACCCTATCTTTTCCCTCGTGCAATGGGCCAGCCAAAACCGGATGGGACCTTTCTTGCCAAGGATATTCTCGAAATAGCAAATCAGTCTGCATTCCTCAACAATTCACGCAACTCGTGGATCGACTCCCATATCACGCCTGGCCCCTACAAAGAACTTCTTCCTTGCGAAGATCTTTGCTACCATGTGGTTCAGAGCTGCCCAGCGTCGATGTCCCTTGGTTGTCCTACGCCTGGCAGCATATCGTTCAACCAGAGTTATGGGCAGGTTACGGTGACGGGGACTGCGCCCAACGGGAATGCAACTCCAGTATCGTGCAATTATCCAGGGGAGGCTTTATTTGCAGCTGGCAGTCTGGTCATGCCGCCTTCGGTATTTATGGTTTCCAGCGTGGTGGTTATTGGGTTAATGTTCATATGACGGATTGGGGGCCAGTTTATTTTAGCTTTATAGCATAAGGGTTTTGGGAAGCATTGGGCGGCGCATGGAAATGGGAGTTTGATTTATGGATGGAAGGATTCTACGAAGACCGATGGGCTAGAAGAAGTCATGTTCTTGTTATAGTCCTTAAATGCAAGGCTCGAACGGAAAGGGACTTTTGTATTTCGTATCACTCCCGGCTACATATTGGTCATATCGGAAGTGTATTAACTACTGTGACAATGCTAAAGCGTAAACATCAATGCCTTACTTACGATCATTTTAAAATGTGAACGTGCGCATGAGAGACATCCGGCCGTTGAAGTGAAAGCCCATGTACGGGGCTTGGCTTGAAGTTGGCCTGAGAAGAAATTCAGACTTTTCTTGAAGCCGACCGAACTGACCAGCCACCGACCGGCCTGAGCTCGAATCCAGTAGGCACACGGGCCAGCGGCATGGCCGAGGCTGTGCTCTGTCGTCATGGTCGGGATTTAAATGGATCAACAGTCTCTCCAAGCAGGGCGAATCCTTCGACGCGTGAAAATGTAGTGCACCGTTGATGAGTCAAAGGGGAAAAGTCATGATGTGTTGTACAGACTCTCATTTCATCCTTCACTATCTGTTTTGGGCGTAAAGGTGGTAAGGCTCTGCTTTTGCATGATTTTGAGAAATGAGATGGTTGCATGCGCCCGCGAGATTGGATTGGGTCTGCGGAAGACAATTGTGCGATACATGGTCGACGGAATAGGAAGGTTGGATGCTATCACAGTATTGAAGTTTACTAGAAGTACTATACTACTCTTGCAAGAGGGGACATGCCGGGGAAACAGAAACAGAGAAACAGAGAGAGTCAGTTGGAAAGCATGAAGTCCTAGGTCTAGGTATCTACTGTAGGTATGGATCAAGAATTGATGGTTTTGAAGCTGTTCGACGCGTATCTCAGGCAGCGTTTTGATTGGCTGCAGAGAACGCGTCCAATGTAAACACAAGTCGCCGACACGCCATCTAAGCGCTTTGCCCATTGCCCACGACCACCCAGCGACCTTCCACGAGGCCTTTTGCCATTGCCATGATTGCCCGGAGCAGCCACCACCAATCGATTTCGTCTTTGAAGCATAATCTCAGGCATCGAAAAGCTTCAGCTGCTGCACTTGCAGGAAAAGGCGCTGTTTGAGAGTTGAGGACTGTACAGAAGTCGGGAGCGCCAGAACCAGTCTCGTAACTCTGCTCATCTACTTCCCACGCGCCTTTTTGCCAGTTTGCTTTTGCCAGCCAATGCCGAACTGCCTGTTAGTCAAGAGCTCTGGCCTCTGAAATCTTCAGATCCGGGAATCCTGGAATCCTTGAAGCCCGCTGCGATCAGATCATCATTAGCAAGTTTAGCACGCCGCCAGCACGTCGGACGTCCAGCTTTTCGCCGCAAACCTTGCTGTGCCCACAACTGCCAAGCTCTTTCTACAACCCACCGGCATCTGAGCTGCACTTGGTCTTCCCCGCTGTATCGTCGGTGTGCGCTAACCTTCGCTCGACGGAAGGCCTGCTTTTCTGCTCCTCTTTGTGCCGTGCCTGTATCTCACCACCTCTACGCATCCTTCAGCCCTCCTCCTCCTCCCACCCGGATTACCACTCTCAACAACTTCACTTATCCAGCAGCAAATCGACTTCAGATCTCGCCCATCACTACTTGCTATCGGATCATTTCTTCCCGTCGTTTGCCCTGGCTTCGTCATTTTTTTAAGGCGCGGAATCCACCATAATCTCGCTCCACAATCCGATCGACGATCCAGCCAACGCACCTCAGCACCCACTTCAGTACAGTAGGCATCCCTCGATAGCCTCTTGACGAAGCCTTTTCTCCATCTCCGGATTTTTACACGGCTAACACTGGGACGCTGCAGCTGCATCGACAGATACGTCTCGCCCTCACATCTGGAGAAAAACGCGTTGCGTTGACCTCGTCTTGAATACTTCTCGCCAACACCGCGTCGTCGACTCTGGAAGATGTCGTCGACGCGTTATTCGCAGCAACCGCTGCAGATTTACCAAGATCCAGTAACATCTTTTGATCATGCACCAATGCCCTCGTCGAAGAATAATTCGAACCATAAGAAACCATCACCATTACGACCGTTGAAGAATGCAGCGACAAGGAGGAATATCGTGTTCAACCCACCTCAGGCCGGTCCGCACAAGCAATCGCCTTTCAAGGCCACCCAGCACTTGTCGAGCTCACCATCAAGGGCACCGTTCGGAAATAAGCTCAACCTGATACCAATGCCGCCCCCTGGAGGACCAAATTTCAGCACCGATTCGATGGAGAAGAAGCAGCCTCAAATGTCGAAGTTCAAGACGGGCTCCAATTCTGGCCCCCAAAAGGCATTATTCACAACCTTTTCAAGTTCGACTGTTTCCGAGAAAGAGAACTATCCCCAGCCTTATTACCAAGATCCAACATCATCATACAACGACGGACTATCTAGTGCGAACTTCTCACTTGAAGGTCTATACCCCCAAAAGCAGCAAGCAAAGCGATTGATGGATGCTGCACCGATACATGAATCTAGACCCCAGAAGAAGCTAAAGGTTGAGGAGGTACAGCAGACGGAAGAGGCAGCAGAGGCGACCTTTCTTCCTGCACCGGATTCATTTCCACCTCTACACGATGACGGGTCTAAACCGTCCCATAGCTACGCACAGCTTATCGGGATGTCGATATTAAGGTCGCCCGCTCGGCGGTTGACGCTTGCCCAGATATATAAATGGATATCGGATACCTATTCTTTCTACAGCGCCCAAGATGCCGGATGGCAAAACAGCATTCGACACAATCTCAGTCTTAACAAGGCATTTATCAAGCAAGAGAGACCAAAGGATGATCCAGGAAAGGGCAATTATTGGGCAATTGAACCAGGAATGGAGCACCAATTCATAAAGGACAAGTCGAGAAAGACTGCTGGGGGTAATGAAAATGGACCAGTCATGACTGCTCAAACTACACCAGCTAGTCAACCCGAGCTTCCGCAGGTCCCTCTTCCTCAATCAGGATGCTTCAAGCCACTGATTCCAGCACCTCCGCCTCAGGAACTTCCTCCAAAACCAACCTATGTCCCCCAGGAACCTCAACTCCCTGTGATCTCAGAAGAGCTTTCCTCCGATGCCACCATTCCAGCCTCAGATGCATTCCTTGAACTTGAGCAGGATGAGGCTCCTGAAGAAGCACCTTCTTCGCCGCTTATAACATCTTCACCTCCAGCAGCAATGATGCATTCTTCGCCGCCAATTCCACGCCATGTCCCAAGAAGACATGACACTCCACCTCCTGTTCCTCGTTTCCCGTCATCCTCAAGATCTCGTTCACACAAACGCAAGTTTGCATCTATGGACGACAGTGGCTACTACTCGTCCCTGGAATCTTCAGCTATGCGACCCCATCGACTTCTTACTTCAGAAGCAGATCGGCCCAGAATCAAGCGTGGCCGGGCAGAGGAGGAGATTGCTCGACTTCGGGGTTCATCGTATGATAGCCCAACTAAGTCGCGCGCTTGCTTTGCTCCACCATCATCATCCCCTCTACGCCAAAGCATCAAGAAAAAATCTTCCTCACAAATGCTCCCGCCCCTTACACCTATGGTCAAGCTGAAGGCTCCCGCCCGCCCTCCACCGTCGGTTTCGCCTAATACCAATCTCCGAATGCATCGAGACAAAGTTCGAGAAATGGTCGGCTCACCTCTTCGGGGAGTGACTTCTCTTGACGAGAACCTTCCTTGGAGTCCCGCATTCAACCTTGATGACAGCTATTTATTCCAGGAGTTCACCAATGGTGTCGATTTCGACATTTTCACCGATAACGCTGGCTTCCTCTCCGTTCCTGGTATGGGTTCCCCTGAAAAGAGATCGGCAAAGAGGCCGCGACTAGACAGATCAAGATCAGCCAACATTCTTGCTGATATTTCTAATTCGAATTATAACAAGAATGTAACGTCTACGCCGTCGCTGAAGCTGACTCCTGGCGTATCCACCTCGATGTTCAAGTCACCAACCAAAGGCCTTGGATTGATGGATTCGCCCAGCAAGTTGCTTAACATCGACGATTCTCAATCCCCCTTCAAATTCTCCGTGCAGTCGCCATCTTTCAACCTCCAAGCTTTCGACCTTCCCCACGACGACTTTCTTGGCGCGGAGTTCCTATCAGAAGAGCTTGATGACTTCTCTGGTGTAGATATCATGCAGGGTTTCCAGAAAATTGGAGCTGGTGGCGCTCAGTCGTCTCGCAATACACCCAAGACAAATAGCAGCTCCCGACCACCCTTTGGCCGAAGCTTGACTTCTCGATTTTAAAATTGCCCTTCAGTTTGGAATAGAACCTTGAGAATGCTCGGGGTAAATGGCTGGATTATGAGTTTCCTTTTCTTTTTTTTCGGCATACGGATGGATGGGCATGGATGGTTTGGGCTACGGTGACGACTATTACGACGTTATGAATCAGCGGATCAATCATAACACGATGGTTGATGTGCGCTTATGGGGAGCATGGAAGAAGAGAGCGTCGTAAGAGTGTAGGATAGCCTCGCGGCTTTGTTGATGATAATGAGATTAGGTATATAGGCACATTTTCTGGGTTTATGCCTGCTAGGTTCACGGTTTTCATATGTTAGGGTTGGCAAACAGCGCACTGGGTCTTTAGCAAAGGCGGGATGGGAAGGATTCTTGCGGTCATTGTCTATTCGTCGTCACTGCTATCACAAGAGAAAATGCATATTTGAGAAACCTCAGCGTTCGTTATTGCCAGTGATGCTCAGAATAAGTGAATTGTAGTGGTCGTTTGACTCACAAGCGAGGATTTAAGGGGGTGGCATTGTGGCACGTGTGCTGTGGCGTAATAAATCGATGGCGCCAACGATTTGGTAACCTTCGGCAGGCACGACTCCAAATTCGCAACTCCACAAAGTTCTACACCACAACCGTCAAGATGCCCAAAGCCGAGGTCGGATCTACTAAATATCTAAATAATAAGCTCAAGTCCAAAGGGCTTCAGCGGCTACGATGGTACTGTCAGGTATATCTCGCGGCCCCGATAGTTTCTGCCCCTCTTACTCACAATTTCTCCAGGTCTGCGAGCGCCAAATGCGCGACGAGAACGGCTTCAAGATGCACACGCAGTCCGAATCGCACGTTAGACAAATGCTCCTCGTCGGCGAAGACCCCAAAAAATACATCAATGATTACAGCAACCAGTTCCAGCGCGACTTCCTGCAACTCCTCCGCACATCGCACGGCGAGAAGAAGGTCCAGCTCAACCACTTCTACCAGGAATATATTGCGAATAAGGAGCATGTACACATGAATTCTACGAAATGGCCGTCTCTTACTGAGTTTGCGAAATTTCTTGGGAGGGAGGGTATTTGTCGGGTAGAGGAGAATGATAAGGGTATCCATGTGGCTTGGATTGATAATTCGCCGGAGGCGCTGAGACGGCAGGATGCTATAAGAAAGAAGGAGAGACAGGATAAGGGCGACGAGGAAAGAGAACAGATGCTGATTAGGGAGCAAGTCCGCCGGGCGCAAATGGATGCTGAAGGTCGAGGAGAAACCGAGCTAGATGACACCGAGCGAGAATTGAAGCGGGATGAAGGCGGCAAGATCAAGTTGAGCTTTGGAGCAAAACCTGCAGCGCCAAAACTAGAATCGCCGGCTGCGTCAGAAATGAAGAAAGAAGAACCTGTATGTGCTAGAGAAGCGTCGGTTCAAAATGGCCATGAGGAAAAAGAAGGGCCTTCCGTGAAGACAGAAAAAACCGACTCTCCTGTACCAGATCCGGCGCCAGCAGCAGGCAAGGTGTCGATGAAAATGGGGTTCTCAAGCAAGCCCAAAAATGTCTTTGCCGCTGCGAAAAAGAATGCTCTTGGTGGCAAGAAAGCAGCTGTCATTGCGCAGCCCAAGAAAATGAGCGAGGCTGAGCGTATCATGAAGGAAGAAATGGAACGGAAGAATAAAAGAGGTCCACCTGGATTTGGAGGACCGGCGCAAAAGAAGCAGAGGTTTTAGATGGGAAACGAGCTGGCGTTAATACGGGAAGACAGCATTGCACAGGCGCTGGGAAGGACAGGCGTTATTTTGATACCATTGCATTTTTCTAGTCGATATATAGATCCATCAACCACCAGTTGTGAACTCCTAAAACGCCCGTCCTTGCTTCACGATGAAGATTCCCTCCAAACCGTGTAAAACTCCCATTCTCACTTCCACGATCCTCGAGAGTGCCCTCACGACCACATCCCCTCAATCCGCTTCCGTAGCACTCCCATCCCGCGGAATATACCTAATCCTCGCCTCATCCTCCATTACCGCCACAACCTCATCAGGTAACTGCCCACTAACTTTCGTCGCGTAAACACCCTTCACATACCCATCCAGCCTCTGCCACTTCGCCACCCAGCTCTTACTCGGATCCGCTAGGGAGATGAGCCCTTCGAAGACTTGCGAGGTGCAGTCGTAGAGCGCGTCTTGGTTTCCTTGGAGGTGCAGGAATTCTTCGCAGTTCGGGCAGCCTTCTTTGAGGAATCGCTGGGGACGGGGAGGAGTGTTAGTGGGTGTGTAAAGGGAGGCGGAGGGGGAGGGGAAAGGGAAGGGGAAGGGAGGGGGACAAACGCTTTGGGTCATTACGATTGAGCAGACCATGCAGGCGCGCAGGTTGCGCTGTTGGCCGGGTGGGACGTAGTTTTCTGACATGGCGGTGTGATGTAGTTTTGTCTTGCGGATGGGGGGCTTTGAGAGGTTGCGACGAGATGTTCTTTTGATGTGGGGTGAGCTTTGGTATGTTGATGTTTGAGCAGCCTCTTTTTCGAGGTTCGCGACGACGAGGCTGAAATTCGTATCACACGTGACTGCACGCCACCAGCCTTGTCTGCATCGGTTTTCCTGGCCTTTGTTCACCAGACAAGTTGAGGTTATCGAGGACGGAGTAGATCAAGGTTGATTTGTGTATGGTAGTCCTTGCTCCTGAATGCAAAATGCGAAGATATCAAGTAGAGATTGCCCCTTTGCAACCCCCTTTGGTAACCGAGACAAGGAGATATCTGTGTTTATTTGATGTACATAACTTCGTCTCACCAGAAAGGTCTCTTACAGCTCTGAAGATAGAGGTAAAATTACTTTTTTTGATTGGATTGGACCATGTGCGCCTGAAACTGAGAAGTGCTGGCCCCTCTTTTCTTGCCAAAATTATGTGTCCCGCGACACCTCTCCAGGATTGCATTGCGATTTCATTCGTCCACTAAACATGCGATAAAGGACGGTAAATAAATTCTAAAGAATTTTTCAAATATGATGGATAAAGCGACGGCTCTAGTCCTTGAGCAACAAACTTTCTAATGTTGGTTTACGCTTTTCTCTTCATTCTAATAGAAGATCGGAAACTTGTCAGGCAGTAGACACCTTTCTCCACGGATTTATTTACTTACAATAGGTCTTGTTCCAATGCATACGAGAGCGTCGTACCATCCAGGCTAAACGAGCGCTAAAGCTGAGGCAAGTCAAAGGGTTTCGAACTGGCTCTCTTCCTTTGAAGAACGCTCTTATATTTGTGATTGACATAGAGGTCTATGTTCTGTGGGATCAATGGATCACGTAAGGTGTACATGTTTTCACGTTTGTACTTCAATGGTAAGAGTCGTAAGGAGCGGTCGGTCAACATCAGGCTTGGCTCAGGCACTTGCGAGGCTTTTAAAGAGAAGCTTCGAGTATGATAACTGAATTTGATGTATCATAGAACCAGAAGAAATGAAGCTAGATTCGAGGTGTTGAAGTTGTTGTCAAAATAGCGCGCTAACCGCATTCGTCAGATCTTTCAGCCTTGCCTCAATTTTCGAGCGCCTCCCGTATTTCGAGAACATCACCAAACAACCTCGAAAATGGCGGAAACAGCAACACTTCCAACAACAACTCCTCTCGAAGATGGAGCAGGAGAATCTTCTACAGCTCTTACGACCGTTAACAACGAAGTGGCGGCCCCGGCAGAACGAAAAGTTAAGAAGATCATACGCAAGAAAAAGCGCCCCGCGCGACCTCAAGTCGACCCATCCACCATGAAGTCCGAGCCACCGCCTCAAACAGGAACAATCTTTAACATTTGGTACAACAAGTGGTCAGGTGGCGATCGGGAGGACAAATACCTTTCCAAGACTGCTGCTGCGGGACGATGCAATGTTGCCTTAGATACTGGATACACCAAGGCCGACAAAGTTACGGGGAGTTACTTCTGCTTGTTCTTTGCGCGGGGAATATGTCCTAAAGGGCAAGAGTGCGAATACCTTCACAGATTGCCTGGTATTCACGATATGTTCAATCCGAACGTAGATGTTTTTGGAAGAGACAAGCACTCGGACTACAGAGATGATATGGGAGGCGTAGGAAGCTTCATGAGACAGAACCGCACCATCTACGTCGGAAGAATACATGTAAGCGATGATATCGAAGAAGTCGTCGCGCGACACTTTGCAGAGTGGGGTCAAGTTGAAAGAAGTAAGTGTTTTTGCCATCGCATTCGGATCCTCAAGCTAACTGTGATTCAGTACGGGTATTAAACACAAGAGGTGTCGCTTTCATCACGTATTCAAATGAGGCGAACGCGCAATTTGCAAAGGAGGCTATGGCACATCAATCACTTGACCATAGCGAGATTCTTAATGTTAGATGGGCAACGGCCGATCCCAATCCAATGGCGCAAGCACGAGAGATTAGGAGAATCGAAGAGCAGGCTGCTGAGGCAGTACGGAGAGCATTACCTGACGAGTTCGTGGCCGAAATTGAAGGTCGGGACCCTGCAGCGCGAAAACGGAAGAAGATTGAGGGCGGGTTTGGTTTAGCAGGATACGAGGCTCCGGATGACATTTATTTCGCAAGGGGAGCAAATGCTGTCAACCCGGTCGGCAGACAAGGTCTTGAGCTCGAGGAAGAACAAAGGCTGATGGTTGAGGCTGATCAAGTGGAACAAGCGGAAGCGGAAGAAAATGGGATATTTTCGAGTAGTACCCTGGCCGCATTACAGAGCGCTCAAGGATCGATTGCCTCGAAGCCAAAGCCCAAAGCAGCGTCGGGCCCTTTGGTTGCTTATGACAGCGATAGTGATTAAGTTTGGCAGCATGGCATAGATAGGTATGAAGCTTTGCGGGCGACAATAAAAATTGTACACTAAGTTCTATACAATACTTCTGCTCATAATGCTCGTTCAGACAAATGGTGCTGCTCTGGGTGCCTTCACTCTCTCATAAAGGTTGCAAGATTTGATGTCCTTTCCATATGGGATTGAGAGGATTGGGACTCACTGGTCTCCATTCGAAGTTCTCAGGGCCACCCGGCCGCTATCAATGTTTCAATGTTGGAATGGTTGTCGATGTGAATGTTGGTCTGGTAAGGGCAGAACTTGACTCCAAACTGTTCCATATTCACCTTCCAAGAGACTCTTCCAAAAGACTTGGGTTCTCAAAATAAGAGGGAAGGAAGGAAGAAGATCGGTTAATAGAAAAGGAAATCAATCGGGCGATTACACTTGGTCACAAGTAAAAGGTCTTTGGATGGCACACAGATGTCATTCGTATGGCCGTCTTATTAAATGCAATACATAAGGCCCGTGTATCGCCGCTCTAGAATTAGAGTTCCATGTTTCGACCCCCGCCCCAAAAGACACCCGTCCTCTTCAACCCATACCGAGCTTTGTAATTACTTCCGTCGAGATCAAACCATTGTAGCTCGGCCACCTCCGCGAGACTTATTCATGAAGCTGAGGGCCGTTGTCGCCAAAAAACAGCCAAATGTGAACCAAATGAAAGTGGTATCCGCCTGGAACAGTCTGCATCGGCTCGTCAAATCATCAGTGTACTCATCTTCTTTTTTGATGGCCTTGTTGGAGTCGGGGTAGAACAGGCTTTGTTGTACCACCCATAGGCTATCCCCACAGCTTCCGATAGGAACTTTTACCGCGTATGCCTTATTGAATGTCAGCCTATGTAAGAACGTTGAGTAGTTGCCCGACTTACGATTCCGCCGGCAAGAAGGAAGAATGCCGCAAGGCCATCAAGAGCCATCATTATGATGCCCTGAAGGCCCTCGATGAATGCGGCCACAACACCAACGACAGCGATAACCAATGCCGCACCACCACAGAATGCACCATAGTCTATGAGAGAAGGAACTTTGTGTGCCGTGAGTCCCTCCGGAACAGGGCCAAAGTCCTTGATCAAGACGATAGAGAGTGCCAGGACTACGATGCCAAAGAGGAGCTGCAGAATTCTTAACGCCAGAGTGACGATCATGGTTGCGTGTAATGGAGGTTTGTTATGGGTGGTGTTCAGCGTTGAAAGAGCAATGTAAATGGCAATATTGAAATGCTTTGGCCGGGGAAGTGTGCAAGTTATAAAATTGCAACTTGCTGCGTAGTCGGCACTGGTGACTCAAATAGGTAGGCTGTGAGCTGTGGCGTGATGGCTAAACAAGGCAGAAATTAAATATCTCGGAGGCACTCGACCATTCACAGGCACAGAACTTTTACTAACTGTTGGAATCCAACCTCCTTGTACAGCCCTGCAGGAGCGTTTTTGCGGCACATTGTTTCAGGACTGCAGGGCTTCTATCAATATGAGGGAAACATTTTGGCCATCAAGAAGATCAACATGCTATAATGCTATGTCTTCATAGCTGCAGGCACCCGAAAACATAGCAAACTTTTGACTTCGAGATACGGTACTCGAGTAGCAGCCTAGCTGCCTACATTTCATTCACTTGAACAACATTATCAGAGAATAGAGTAGAACTGCCTGAAATCCAAGAACAACAACAGAAGGATCAGAATCCATGCCAAAAAAAACCTCGCCCCAATGGTTGGATCAGTGTTGCTGCAGGTCATTTGACATTTCAGTGCAACTTGCCATGTTGGTGATCTGAAGGCTGGAGAGTCGCAGCCTCAAAACAGATATCGATAAATGCGGAGACGGTTGGTGATGCTTGTCTTGCCAATCGATCGATCCTGCACATAGCCTCCCAACATGTAGGCCGACCTGGCTGAGGATCATCAAACTTCTCTGTAGCTAGACGAGTGAAAGCCTACTGAAACACCAACTACAGGAAGTGTTGTCAAAAAAGCCTCCTTCTTGGATTGTCAGCCTCCTTCGGAAACAAAGATTGTCGATAATTTACGTGAGGTTCTGCGGCTGTGGGCGCGGCTGTTGTGATCTGCAGGCTCAGCATGTCTTGGTGGGGCCAACTGCATGCATCCTTCAATAGATTCCAACACTTATAACATCCAACAAGGTCAAACTCCAACTCATGAACGTCGACTGAATACCTTATCTTCGCATCGGTATGCCAATATCTTTTGCTCACCAAGAACAGGATCAAGTCGGCCATGGCTCACTCACGTCGTTTCGACCAGCTCCCTACCGAGATCATCCGCCGTATTGCAGCAAGTGGGCCATGCGCTTCTGTACTATCCCTTCTCCTTACCAACCGAAAAATTTACAAAGCTTGTGACGATTGGACGGTATATAAATCCGTCATTGAGAATCACAGTAATGGAGGACGCCAATGGATTTCAGGGACGTTAATACTTCCCTCTCACAAATGGATTTGGGTGAGATACGCTCTAGCAGACATGCTAGCATGGCAGTTTATGGCATCTGCCATCAATACCCCACGAGAAAACATGTCCAGATGGGCTCCAATGCTCATCGCATTTCATCGTACGCCTCTTATTTTCATCCAGATTATCAACTAAGTTTGGTAGATCCATTACTAGATTTTGAGAATGTGAAACTACTTTCGAAAGGTCTCCGCGGCCTGGAGGTCTCCCCCGAAGCACTTCTGCCCTTTCAATTCTGTGTAACGGCGTGCTCTGTGTTCCATCAAAGCCACCAACGAGATTTCGATAGTGACATTAACCGAAATTCGCTCTATGGTTCCTTACTCGGACACAGTGCCGAGCAGGAAAGTCCTCTTGAACTTTCCAGAGTCCTATCAAACTTAGAGCGCTTCCCGCAGTCTGCTTTCCCGCATGAAGCTCACGATCCAACAATATCACTGACCCTACTGCTATCTTTAGCTTACAAAGCACTACCTCTGATCTTCTACGAGTTGATTATAGCGATCGCAAACAATACAGTTTACGTGCCAACCTATCCCACACACCTTCCCGGGACCCAAACACCTTTTCCACCGCAACCAGCAAGACCACCTAACCATTATCCACCCACAGCTATACAAATCCCATTCACATCGCTCATCGACATGCCTTTGCCATTCTCGTCCGAGGGTGGGAGGAGCTTTTCGACCGCCCACCTCCCAACAATGACGGATCCATCGTTTTTCTCAGAGGGTACATGGGCCGGGTACTCTCTTTCTGTCTTTCAAATGGATGATGAATCGAGCATAGGAACATTTGATACCCCTCTCTCGGACCTGAAGTTCCAAACCCGCGCCTCCCCGAACGACTCAAACATTGTTGACATATGGTGTGAAAAGATTTGTGACGGGGGATTGGCACCTTTCCGCTTTCGGGGTACACTCAGGAGGGATAGTGGGAGGATAGCGCTGATTCAGTGCTGTGTCTCAGCTTATATCGATATTACCTTTGAGGCGGTCATGACACCTTTTGGGATTGTCGGGAGCTGGACCCAGGGGCAATGGTTATGGTTGTGGAAAAGCGAATGGTGCGAAAATGGTCTGTGATATACCAAGGCTGTCCACTGGCCAAAATAGGAGCTGCTTCATCAAGCACTGAGGAGAACTTGAAAGCTCGGGAGCTGTATTGGTGCGGAGTCGAGGCGGCGCCATTCAATGTGTGAGTGAGTTATTCGACAAAAATAGAGCAACTTAAGCACATAAGATTAGGACTTGCTAAATAATCCAGGATTATTATGTGATCATTAGAGGACTATCCTACTGGCAAATACATAACATTAAGCTGGATATATTTTTTCTCTGTTTCGTTCCTACCTAATATTCAAGGGGGCTGTCGCTAAATTATAGGTACCCCGCAGGCGGACCACCAGGACCCCACTCTCAAATTATCCGCCCCCAACGCTTGGTACTGTATCACAAACGCGACATCACCAAACAAGCCCAAGGACATGCTTCTCAATGAACAGCGATCTCGACTTTTCGCAGTCGCAAGCCGTCCGAGATGAGATTGCTGACCTCGAGCGGCGACTGGAAGATGCTAAAGCTCGTCTGAACGAAAAACGTGCTCCTCAGAATGGCGCCTCCAGTGTGCCCAAGGTTCTTCCAAGTGAGGGTATATCATTCGCATTACTTCTAGCAAAAGACTTAATTTAACAATGCCAGGGCCTTTGACTACCTCATCTCGTCATTTTCTACTCTTGCTATCAGATTCAGCGCTCCCCCTGGGTTCGTTTGCGTTCAGCAGCGGCCTCGAATCATACCTTGCCCATACCCGTCCAGCCTCGTCTTTCCCCGCGTTCTTGGCCTTCTCCCTTAGTTCTTATGCCTCGACAACTCTGCCATTTGTTCTTGCCGCCCATAAAAACCCAATTGATTTGGTAGAGCTCGATGACACCCTTGATGCGGCAATCATGTGTACCGTGGGCCGTCGAGCCTCTGTAGCACAAGGTCGAGCGTTGCTCTCAATTTGGGATCGGTCATTCAGCAGTGCATTGCCGGCCGGGGGCCCAGCAGATGTAATTGAGACTCTAAAGGACTTCTCTGTACTCCTGCGCTCCACCTCGTCAGTGGTATCCGGAGATCTGCCTACAGCTTCCGCTCATCTCGGCCCTCTCTTTGGAGCAATCGCATGCTTACTAGGAATGAGCTTGCAACAAACTGCATATGTGTTTATGCTGAGCCATGTGAAAGCCTTGCTGTCGGCGGCTGTTCGAGCGAGTATGTTTGGACCTTATCATGCGCAGAAGGTACTGGCGAGTGTGGAGGTTCAAGATGGTATCCGGCAAGCAATTGATCGGGAGTGGGAGACCAAGATCGAAGATGCAGGCCAAAGTGTGCCGGTGATGGATCTATGGGTTGGGAGACATGAAATGCTGTATTCAAGGATCTTCAATAGCTGAGACCATTATTGAAGTATCTAACTATCGTTGCTCAGTGTATTCAGAAAGAATAAGGCACACGAATCTCAGACCCCTACGAGTGGCCTCAAAGCGACAGTGGCCACTTTCAAAATGAGTTGATCAGCCTTTTTTTATGTCTCGGTTAGGTGAAGTACAGTAATGAATAGGGGCGGCTGCCTCGTAGAATGCACGCACTATTCAATCCTTGGAGGGCGATCATCATCACTGCACCATAAAGCTTTCGAACCTCAAAAAGCTATCAAGTTACTACGGTATTCGAGGGAGTTGAAACTATAGTTGGTCTCGAGTAGCCAGCGCTCCCGAAGTTCGGCGTTCGGTCTTCAAGCCATCGGCCTTTGTCAATCTTGACTTGCATGCGAATATCATTTTCTGTTTTTTACACTCGTCGAGGAACAAATGGAGCACATACAAAAGTCGATGATGACCCCACGGTTTAAAAAAACGCACCTATTCTGTTTGGCCATTTTTGACTTCAATTGACGAATTCAAGATTCGCAGCTTAGTTCGCGGGCTTCATTTGCTCTATCATCACTCATAAACACTTCTCAACTTAGAGCCAGTCTCTAGCTACAAACTTCCTCTCAAAGTATCTGCAAATATGCTAAAGCAACTTTTTCCAGGCAAGCCGACTTTCACCCAAAACAGTATCCCAAATCAAAATGGCAAAGTCTTCATGGTTACCGGTGGAAACTCGGGCTTAGGCTTCGAGCTCGTCAAGATCCTCTACTCAAAAGGAGCCAGAGTATACATGGCCAGCCGCACAGCAAGCAAAGCCAAAGAAGCCATCGCCAGCATCAAAGAATCCATCCCTCACTCCACAGGCTCCATAACATTCATCCCCCTCGACCTCGCAGACCTCACCAGCATCAAGACAGCCATTTCAGCCTTCGCCTCACAAGAAAGCAAACTCCACATACTATGGAACAACGCAGGCGTCGGTCTCTGTCCAGGAAGTGCCAAAACGGAGCAAGGATATGAAATGGCAATGGGCACGAACGCTCTTGCACCATACCTCTTCACGCAGCTCATGCTACCCTTCCTGCAATCCGCAGCTAAGACCGCCCCTCCAAACACAGTCCGCATCGTCTTCACCGGCTCTCCAGCAGTAGACGGCTGGTCCCCGAAAAACTTCCTGCACGAACTCTCAACACCAGGGACAGACGCGCAGCGCAACTACGCCAGCTCCAAAGCAGCAAACTGGTTACTAGCTTCCGAATTCACTTCACGTGTCAAAGACGACGGTATAATTGCCCTCTGTAACAACCCGGGGAACTTGCGGACGAAGATCTGGGACGACGCACCGGTGGTGGTGCAGTATATGTTGAAGGTTACTATGCACCCACCGGTGTATGGGGCGTATACGAATCTTGTATGCGAATTCCCCGAGCATTTTATTCCTTTGATTGTACACTTCGCAAGTCTTGATACCCCTTTTAGTTGTCTCAATGCTCCAAGACATTCAAAAAGGGGTATCGAAACTCGCGAATCGCGCGGAACTGCTTGATTAAGTAATACTGACTCTGGGGACTTGCAGTGGACGGGGTTGAGTGAGGAAGTTACGATGAGTGATGGGGGACGGTATGCGGTGCCGTGGGGAAAGTGGCATCCAGGGCCTAAAGAGGATATTGTGAGGGCGCTGAAGAGTGAGGAGGAAGGTGGGACTGGGGAGGCGAGGAAATTCTGGGAATGGTGTGAGCGGGAGACGAGGAAGTATATTTAACTTTCTTTGCGTGAAGGCTGGAGAGATAGTAGACAGTTGAGAAACTTTCATGGACGACGTTCAGGAACTTTGAGTTGTCTAGTAATCATAGAAAGGGGAGAATGCTATGATTGAGATGGAAGCATTCTTTTAAGAGTACAGTTATTGAGGGGTTTTAAGGTACGTCGCATAGCAGGACTGGAGAATATACACTCAAGTTACTTCACAAAAATGCTGTAAACGGAAATAAGAAAGCACAGCGCACAGCCTCGGCATCGATAAAACAAATAGTCCTTAGAGCAGACTAGGCGAACTCTCCTTTCACAGCATTGACAACAGCGAAGACTTAAATAGAGAAATCACATAATAGATTTGCAAAGACAGGAAATGATGGCCACGTGCTTGATTTCTCTCCTAAAGATAATTCTGTGGCAAGATGATAAAGACAGTGTATAAATTTCCGACCAAAAGCAATTTGTTTGACTGCAATTCTTCCCCTTAGTTCTTTCAGAGTGAGCTCAAACAGTTAGGTTCTTATAGACTGCAATGCAAGGTTAGCTTCCATCAACCAACCATGGTTGAACGACGAGACACATACCTCTGTTTCACCTGTTTCTCAACTCAAGATGCCGTCGTGACGGACCTTAGGGGGCTTGGACGGACCACAGCTCCCTTCGGGCCTCTGCCTGCATCGGATGCGGGCTGTTTCTGAATCTGCTGCACGGCACGAGGGCGGGGTGACAGATTTTGACTTGACGGTACAACTGGAGTCGAGTTTTCCTCGCCCAATGCGAGGTTATCAAACTGTCAATCTGAATGGCATATTAGTCACCATTGAATAGAATGTGGTCTTGGGAAGCATACCGTCATAGTAGTCATCATCGTCGTCGACTTCAGCCAACTGTTCAAAGTTGACCTTGTAGCGGAGAATGCCACCAATTCCACCGAATCCCTTCACAAATTGGTTGCCCTCGCTAGAACGGTCAGATACGAACTCGAGATTCGCACCGAAGTCCTTATATTTCTCCGCGATCCATTCCAGGAAGGACTCTTGGGATACAACTTCCATTTCTTGGCCGGTCTCGCGGTCCATAAATTGCTCCCGATTTGCGGCCTCGGACTGTTTCGTGGTGTGAAGGATGATAGTGGATCCGCTGTTATCCTTGAGAGTCCATCGGTTGATCTCAAGATTCTCAAACACAATAAGAATTTCAACAGCACCAAGTTCGAGGGCTTTCAAAGTATCCTCGATACCGTAACAAACTCTGCCAGAATCTTGACTAATCTCTTCGAAGTACTTGCCAATCAGCTTCTTCTCCTGAATAAATTTGACGTTGCTAAGAGTCTCAGAGGAGAGTTCGATAGCCTGATTGAAGCCGTTCTCTCCACCATAAGAAACATCGACAACCTTAATGACCTTTGTCTGGAGACGGTTGTCGAAAAGATCTGACTGGTTCAGATCGTTCTTGAAGTCGGCAGACCCAGCAAGGATAATTCCGGCAACGTTGACCTTGTCAGCAGTGATGAAATTTTGCACTGCCAATTCGGCGACCTTGCGAACATAGTTGTGGCGCTTCTCTTCACGTAGACGGGCAAATCGAAGAGCTGACTGTCCACCACGGCCGTGCTTTTTTGGGAGATCGACAGAGAACTTGTGGACAACATCACGAGTATTGCCACTCAATGTGCCAAAGAGTGCTCCGTTACCATCCATAATGATGAATCCAAATTTCTGATCCGACTCCAGAAGCTCAGCCAGAGCCTCGGTATGGAATTTGTTATCGCAGAGGTAGAGGGAGGTATTGATAGGTTTGAAGGGTTCGAAATCGATGTTGACTTTTCTCTCCTTGCCTTCGGATGTCAAAATTTCACCACAGTAGACGACCAGGCCGTTCGTAGGAACCTTGTTGTACAACTTAAGTCTCTGCTGGGTCGAAGTAATGGCAGACAAGACGGATTGACGATTGACTCGGGACTTGATGTTTGACGCAGTACCCTGTGAAGTGTCAGCAGGCTATCGCAGAGAGAAACGAGGACACGACGAACGTATTCTTCAGCCAACATCTTTGCGGCTCGCGATACTTGGTCCTTTGGGGCTACACGGTGAATATTAGCATGCGGATAACAGCCTGACCAGGCGGATGCTACTCACGAATAATGAGGGAAATCATGGATGTTCCATTGCCGCGAGCAGCCTCCAGGCGCTTGATCAGCTTCTTGACCTTCCAGATCTCGATGTTCTTCTCGGCCTCGTTCGCTTGGGCGTCGCTCATTTTGGCTGCTGGGGACGCTTCAAGTACTGGAAGTCTAGAGAGATGGTGAGGAGGGATGCGAGCTTGACTCTGCGGAAAAGCACAGTGTCAAGGTTGTCGTTGTCGGTGTCGACCTTTTTGCTTTGCTTTGCGTTTAGGTTGTGGGGGAAATGTGACGTGGGCGAGGTGTGGTGGGTGTGGGTTAAATTTCGTGAGCCGATTACCTAGTGTCACCTCGGGGTGCCAAAAAGCGGCACTGATAGTTGCACCCGTGAGCCCAAAACTAGTGCCGCTTTTTCTGACCGCCAAGGGCTTGAAATATGACAGATATTTCAGCTCATTCTCAGCTCCAGAGGAATGTAAACCACTGGAAGTATCCTGATTATTCCTAATTATTGTGACTCACGACTCCATACTCGATCAAGTGTGAGATAAGTAACTGGCGGTAGTCATTGCTGCTGGGGTCGTTGGGCTATGCTCTTCCGCTTTCTAAAACAGTCATCAGCCTCCCGGAAGGTTCAGAACTATCAATCTTATCTACGCCCGAAAACTCTACCATCATTTCCAGGCTTTAGGTGTCATGCATGATTTTTATTTGCGAATTCATATTGTTCTCCTCCATCATACAAGCCGCTTATTGTCCTCTAAGCGCACCCCGTCACCCTCCATCTCATGTATACTATCGTCCTGCACAAGCTCGTGGCGTCCCCAACGTCCTTCATACGCTGGAAGTTCTGGAGGAACAAAATGTTGCTCGGTCATCTCATGGATGTTATTTGTGCCCTTGTTCCCTTCAAGTTCCGGCTTCGCGGAGTCTGGTGTCAAGTCCACAGTGGCGTATTCCTCCCCTGCAGGCCTTGGTACACTCGTATCTGCCAATTCATGGCGCTTCTTCTTCCTCCGCCACAAAAAAGCTGCAATTGCCACTAACGCTACAATGGCGACGCCTGCAATGGCGACACCAGCCATGGCGCCTGTCTGAAGCCCCTTTTTGGTGGTGGTGCTGGCAGTATCATTCGTGGTATTGTTGTTCGACCCCGGTGGGTGTATGGCAACCAGGTTGGCCGCCACGGACGTAGAAGGGAATGATGCTTGCGAGACGGAGAAATTGTGCCTCTCATAATCCGCTATCACATATGCCTCTTGCAGAAACACCCTTCCCAGTGTGTACTGCGTCGAGTTGTGCGCCTGCTTGAGTGGGAACCAGCGGGTGTCATTGCCAACGATTGGAGCAGTGAGATTCAGATCGAATGCAGCGTAGGGCAGAACTATGTCAACAGTCTCACCCCCACCGCCTGCGTGGCCAATTTTGAAGGTAAAAGTTGGGTTCTGCTTAACAAGAATGGCATGCGCTTCCTCGCCTACGAAGTACAGCTGCCCTTGCTCATTCCACTTCAAAATCTCAGAGTCAGCATTGCTCTATTGGGAAATTTTCAGACGCTTGGCGAATATCATCACCTATTCTGAATGACCCACAACTCCCGAGGCATTCAAAATGGGCAATCAAAATCGCGAAAGGTGCGAACAAGAAACAAAACCCTGGGAATTTACATACTGTAAGATTAAACTGCCGCGCAAATGCCTCGCACGCATTGACAGGAAGCCAGATCTCCGTTACGAGCGAGTCAATGAATATATCAATACTGCTCGCAAGCAATGGCGAACTACCAGCTGTGTCATATGTCACGGATTGCAGACTCACCAGCAAATCCCTGGAGAAGTCCGCACCAAAGGAAAAACTGAGGTCATTCGGCCTGAATCTCGTCGTATCAAACCCACCCAACGTCAAACTTCCGAACACTGGCGGATTATTATAATGCGCTCCCGCGGTATATGCCCAGCTCCGGCTTGGAATGAGTGACTGGTTGTACAGCGAGCTCAGCATACTTGGCTGGGGATCGTTCAGGTTCGTGAAGTTGAAAGGCACGGGGCTGAGGCCTAGACTTCCCAGGAAGAAGTCATCTGTCCAGATGCCGGCGATTACTTGTTTCTGTAGGCTTGGTAGTCCGGCGCCTGGGAGACCTAGACTGATGGTGTCGTAGCCATAGGATGCGTTTCCTGAAAGCCCCAGGAAACTTTCTTCATATGTATTCAAGGAGAAAATGGCTCCGTCGATACCATTCTGGATGCCTTTGGTCGACCATGTCGTACTGACATTGCTTTGAAAAAGGTATCCCCGTTCGTTTGCGCAATTCGGAAGTGTGGGATTGACATCAGCGCAACCCTCTGAAATAACCTTAAGATGCTGTCAGTACACCCGATGCATCTAGTCAGGCATGTACGGACCACCCATATTGTTGAACCTGCGCTGGCAGATGTCCCAGGCAAAAGCCTCACGGTTTGGCCTGGGGTACCGATTTGTATTTGGAAAGTTGACCACCACCCGTCGTCACCGTCCCTGTCAGAAAAACATGAGAGAGGCCATTCTAGAAACCTGGAGTGATCTTACCAGTAAAGACTGGGTGGGATAGCCAATGGCGCCAAAGAGGTATTCCCGGCGGCGAACGCGAAGTATATTGCACCACATAGGGTCACCAGAAAAGGCGACCACTTCATCGCAGTGATTCAAGCTCTCCCATCTTTAATGTGAAAATGAAGGGGTTGATGGTGAAGAGGGACAAAAAAAGATCTGCCAGGATTATCCAAGACAACCGCTTTAATTATTAGTATTCATCGCCACCACAGTTTTTCAGCCACGGCGCCTGGATCGGGAAATATCCTTGGATATTAGGTGAGACGACCAATCATATACAACCTCTAGCAAGAAAGTTCCCTGCCGTGCGAGGTTTGATTTGTTGAGCTGGCATTCAGCCTCACTTAGCGTGAAACCCCGCCGCATCGTACTCATTTTCCGGATCTGGGATCTACAGTAGTAAACTCTTAAACTGACTGTACTGCTCCTTTGTGAGGGGTAAATGGCGCGTTTTAATGTTTTCACGGGCGTTACTATTCTTTCTCTATTCAGTCAAGTAGCGACTGCTCAGTATTGTAAGTAATGAAGTTCGTTCAAGAGTAGGAGTAGGGAAGTCTTACAGCTCTAGATCCTCGAAACACTGCGCTGAATGGCACCACTCCCAAGCCGACGCCGACTTCTTCAAGTTCTGGCTCGGTCATATCCTCTTTCTCAGACATCAAAGGACCTTTCATCCAGTTCGTCTCATTCTCCCATTATATTTGAGATATTTTAGGAACCTAGTCCTTGAATTGTATCTTCAGAGCAGTCTTGAGAGTTCGGCTCCTCGACTCTCTGAGCTAGATTGGAGCACATATTAATTTTCAATATAGAGCATACTCCTCAACATGGTCACAAGTTATAATCCCAACTACCGTCGGAACTGTGATGATCACCGTCAACGAAGCCACAAACCAGACCTTTTCAACCACCATCTTCCACACCGACTATGAAAGAAATGGCTCGGCCACTCTATTGTCCCGGACCGACACTGATGCTGCCGGGACAGTCACACAAATTGTCAGTAAACACAATCGAACAATGACAGTGTGAGTTGGTTCTGTCTACCTCTTTTTTGATGACACGACTGAATAGGAGTTAGCGCCTATCCGACGAACTATTTTGAAGTCGCAGAATCTTTGACATGGAGGGCAGTCCTTCCTACTGTGGTTGATGACAGTAAATGCTGTTTCGAACAACCTACACTATCAGTAACGCCGACCCATACCCCATTTGTGCAGACTGGCAGCTTGGACACCAAAGATCCCCGTGGGTGGTTATATAGTTTGGTTGGATTTGAATATGGAGATGATGAAACAATTCTCGGCTCCACAGAAGTATCTTCGCTCTGGTCCGGCCAAACCCTCGGCATCGATTACGGGGGATGTCCGTTTACAAAATGCAATACTACTGTCACTTCCGTTTCCCCAGCTAGTGCAGTACAGGCTCAGCCTGGTGCTATATTGGCGACAAGCAGGACCACGATTTCGAGTCTGCCTGCGGGAGGATCAACACCGCCAAAGCCAGCAAACACCGCGAGTTCGATGCCGCAAAGCACGCAAGTATCAGGCGCGCCTCCTCAAAGCAGTACTGCACAAAATCCGCAGCCTCAGTCACAGAAAGCATCGAGCACAAGCCCTCAGACCGCATCAGAGAACCCAAAGCCCGTTTCCGTTCCCACCCAAACTCCAGATGGCTCTCCAGGAACCCCTAATTCCGGCTCTGCTCCGGCTCAGTCTCCAGGTGGTTCTCCATCCCCTCCCAACCCAGGTTCTCCAGCTGCTCCCAGCCCCGCCTCGCCATCCAATTTTGTCACAGCAGGCCAAACAGTACTCCCTGGCTCATCTATTACCCTAGGATCCGGTGCTTCAGCAACAGTGGTCGCCGTTCAAACCAGCGGTTCAAATACCATAGTCGTAATTGGCGGTTCTATCTCTTCTACCCTTACTCCAGCAGCAACGTCGCCTCCGGCCATCAGTTCCGCACAGGCTATCATGATAGGCTCCTCGATCGTGACTGCCAACTCGGCCTCTCATTATATCATCGCAGGTCAGACGCTCGTTCCAGGATCATCCATAACCCTCGGATCCGGAAGCTTGACGACGGTTGTAGCGCTTCAAACAAGCGGCTCGAACAGCGTCCTTATCGTAGGAGCTTCAAGTTCCACCCTCGTCAATGCACCGGCACCTACCCCTCCTCCTATAACAGTGGGAAACTCAGTGATCACGGCAGATTCAGCGTCACGCTATGTCATTGCTGGCCAGACTCTAGTTCCTGGAGGCCCAGGGATCATTGTTGGTGGGACTACGATTAGTCTTGCGCCTGGGGGGACGCAGCTGGTCGAAGGAACGAAGACAATTGCCCAATCCACGGGGATCGGGGGAATAATTTGGAGTTTTATGGGCGGTGGTCCGACTGGGACAGCAACAAGCAGTAATGCAGGTTCAACAGGGTCGTTGAACTCGACGGGGACGATAATCCAGCAAGCCTCAGGGGTGGCAGGTTTACGGTCGTTTTGGGCTACTTTTATGATTCCCGCTGTTCTTTGTTCTGCGGCCATGATTTGAAGCAACCATAGATAATTCTATAATCCACCAAGGCATCTCCAGATGCGATTAAATTTCCGATTTCCGCTTGCCGTTATAGCTGTCACGCGCTTTGCCTCTATACCGGATAACCAATGATCTTTGTTGGGGTATGCCCAAGAGGAAAGAAAGGCGAAGAAGGGATATAAATAAAAAACGAATAGCCAACAATGTGCTTCAAGCGAAACCATCTTAACCATGAATACCTGCAAAACTTTCCATTAGATTTAGAACATCGAGATTGCGCCAGCGAAAAGCCTTCCACTACGTGCTGGGAGCTTGACCTCCCAATTTGTTGAGAAGGTCACAGTCGTTCCCGAATCCTAGACGTCAAAAAGAAGCGCAAATATAAAATATTAGTATGAAGCTGGGATTTGATATGCGCTCTCTCAAATAGTACGTGAGGCATTTAATGAGTTTCGAGGGGAATGGCAGCCCCTTTTCGCCTCGCTTATTCGAACGCGTGGGCTAGCGATGGACGGTCGCTCGCTTAAGATCTCCCGCACATAAATACGAAATCGCTCCCAACATCTACAAAAAAAATTCAAAAAAGACGTGTTCAAGCTATGCTTGAGCGCTGGGAATTGAGCCCAACGCGGGGGTCGAACCCGCAACCTTCAGATTACTGTTGGTACTTGCATACTAAGAGTCTGACGCTCTACCGATTGAGCTGGAGAAGATGTTAGCAACCATGAAATGATTCATCTTCTAGACTGTGTGACATACCTAGCCGGGCGGCTTTTGTATTTGTTGGATGAATTTTTCTTATTTCAGTAATTGAACCAAGTAACAAAATGTAGTCTCGAAAGAGACAATTTCGATTTCTCCGGGCCCTAAATGGTTGACTGGCGCCGAACTTTTACCACCCGAACACCACCTCACTTGAGCACGCGAATCTGAGTGATTTGAAGAGGAAAATAAGTTTTCAGTTTTCTTGATCCTTTACTAATAATATGTCTTGGTCCGTATTTATGCGCTACGCCGCCCAATGCAAATGCTGTACAATCATACTGATTCTGTCACCAGATCCGTCTCCCAGGTCTCCAGTAGCTCGCCAATCCAACGCCATATCATGCAACGCTCCAGGCTAAGTAGCCTTTTTCTAATGCCGCGCTATACAAACAAATGTGTCTCATCTAACATGGCCTTCATTACATCGCCGCGTAAACAATACCGGCACCTACGGCCGCCATCGCACCCAGCTTCATTGGAGGCGCCGTCCTCTCTGCTCCTGCTTTCGATGTTGCGGTTGCTCCACTTTGGCCCAGGGTCACGGTACCAGCAATCTGGCCGCCACCTGTTCCTGCGCTTGCACTTACAGCGTTCTGGACAACCGTTGCGGAAGGCACAGCTGCGGTTCCGGTGGTGATCTCCACCACGTTATTTGTTGTAGCGTTGAAATTTGTTTGCGCGATCGAGATCTCGTTGTTGGCGAGATCATAGACGAGGTATGCAGATCGGATGAAGGTGTCTCCAAGGACTGATGTGCTGGATCCAGCTGGAGCGATGCCGAAGAGGCACGCTTTGGTTCCATCTGAGAAGGTCAATGGCCTCCCGTTGGTCGAAAGAATGTCGATAACCAGCTCGTCCATGGGCACCGAGATGGTTGGGCTGGAGAATGTGAAGTCCAGAGTCGTCTTGTTTGATGCTAGAGAGCATGGCACGTATGCGGCACCCTCTTGTGAGTCGTATTGAGCGCTGACTTGCTCGTAGATTGCCTCGGTGATCGGGTCTGGCAGGTACGTGAGGGAGCTCCCTGAATCCAACAGTACGGCCTGAGCCTGGCCTTTAGCAATGACAGTGCCTCCCAAAGACACACCCGTGAGAGTAATGAGAAACTCCGCAAACTCGCCACCCTCTGACTGCACGGGAAGAGTCGCGAGTGTACCCTTGAACTGATCTGTGTCCACTCCTCCGAACAAAATGCTACCGGTGCTAGCATCGAGATCGTTCAGCCATAAACTGTAGGCATTTGATGCAATAAGTCCATCAGCCACCATCTGCGCTGGCATGTTGTTATATGGTTGTTTTCCTGCTCTTCCAACTTGCACCTCGTTGATTTTGTATCCGATACCCAAGATTCCTTCTGGCGACGAACTCTTGTACCCAACCCCAAACTGTAATGATTTCAAAGTCGCCGACCCAATCGTAACGGTATCCGATACATAATCACCAGAAGCCCCTGAACCGTCCACATACGATATGTTGAAGTCGCTCGCAATATAAGAATATGTTGACGATGAGTTCGCGGCATATGTGCCAGCGGCGGCGCACTGCTTACCCCTTGAGGTACATAATGAAGACGCTGGAGTATTGACCCATAGGTCACTGCTACCAGTGTCTATATGTAACCTTACTTTCTGGCCGGGGGTTCCTATCGAAGCATTTGCAAAATATAGAGTTTCCTGGAGCGATTAGCCATGGCATACAACCGCTTCGAGGTGTGGACTCACTTCATTGTCCAAAGTTGCTTGCACCGTTCCAGCTCTCTTCCGTAATCGATCTCTCTTAACTGGATTAGGTACCGACTTTCTCATTACTGGAAATCCAACAACTCTTGGTGGTCCATCCGTCCTCCGGTTTAATGTAAGTCCTTCCGTGCAAGTTGATAGTAACCCCACAGCCACCGCAAACGTCGTTAATCCCTTCATAATTAAATATTCTTCCTCCTCTTTGAGTTGAATTCAAAAATAATTCCCAAAGTCTAAGTCCTGGATTATAAAGTATTTCCACACGCAGCCCCGATGACGCGGCACTGATTGCCAGGGGAGCTCTAGCTTCGGCCTAGAGAGCCGGTTCGTTGTGGGTAAGCGGCAACTAATTATTAAACCACAAGAAATCGTGATGGCGAGATCGCGATAGTGGAGATATCGATGGCAGTTTATCAAATAACAGAGAAAAGGTTGCTCGAAGATTGGCGTCAAAACACCCTGAATCCTACTTTTCTCTAACGAAATTGGAGGAGTTGTGACCTTTTGAGTAACGTTTTAGGTCAATCTGCACCTGGTGTAAGGCTGCAGAAGGAATATCGTAGTGGCTGAGTGTTGGTTGGCAGAAGCGAAGGCTCTCTAGGTTGAAGGAGGGATTGTGAATTTGAAGGGGCGATACACTGAAGTTAACGAAAAGAGCTGAGTCAATCAATGGATGCCAAGATGGTCAAGAAATCTGGAGCACGAAAATAAAGTAGAACGAGCAATCCCAAGCTTTTTCCAATGGTTTTATCTCAGCATCATCGAGGGGATGGGCTTTCTATATGGCTTGGCAAGCCGGGGCTCATGGGCCCTGTACGCGTCGTCACCTTGCGAAAGCCCACTCACCACGCAACCCTTTCATCGTATGCCCCAATAGCGGAGAAGCTCTTACGCATCGCTGTTGCTTCCCGTCGTGGGCACTGTTCCAGGGCCTTCGGCTGCTATTTGCAGAGCATTGAATTCATCGACATTGTATGGTGATCAGACCTAGGAAACAGCCAGGCGGCCAAAAAGGGCGCCGCATAAGCCTGCTGATGCGTCTCCTGGAGCTAGCCGAGGCTTCGAAACGCCCCCCTTCCTGATCCGAGAAGGCGATGATACACGAAATGAAGTGGACATGTCTGGGCGGAAACAGAATACACAGAACGCCTTTATTGCTCAAGACCTCCAAGCCTCTATCATTTGATATCACAAGGCCTCCTCATCGCGGCACTTGGCGCCAGGGTCCGCCCAGGGCTTGGGGTCTGAGATGGATTGCCACGATACGGACGAAGTCACCGCTTACTAGACGCCTATTTATGATATATGTTGAGTGACTTGAGTCAGTTGATGAAACTCTTGCTTTGTCGTCTTGCGAAATCGTCGAAATCGAAGTGCCCCTATTTGTGCTGAACGCCAATGTTTTCGGATCCAGTGTTGGGCCTTGAGCAGATTAGTTCAACCGAACCGCTTGGCGGCTCTGCAGTTCGGACGGGATGCCGACTCGGCATTTCTAGGTTTCTCCCCTATCCCTACTTTTTCAGGCCTTGGTGTTTGGTCTGTGTCTGTGCTGTGAGGCTTCGGAAAATTTCCAAATTTCAAACGCAGACATCAGATCAACCGTAGTGCCAATGAGGGAAATATCTGCGGGCCTGCCATTCCTTCCCATCAGCTGCGAGCCGTCGATATTTTCAGCCCTGGAGATATCGTTTCTGTAACTTTAGGGTGTCAGATCTCAGCCGTAGAATCATCTTTAAATCAATTCCGAGCTCGCAAACAGCTCATGTCGCTCATTGTTTATTCAAGAAGAGGCGGAGCAGGAAGAGCTGAATTGGCCCCCGTTTCATCTGGTGTTTGTTGGCAAGAACGACCTTGGCCTGCAGCGTCTGGAGCCGAACTCGCATCTGGTCTTTTCGCAAGACTAAGGGGTTTCTGGTCACGTGTCAAAAGGGTCAAGTGATGAACATTTCATGTATATTCAGGTGAGTGTTTACTACCTTTTTCCCGTCTTACTTGCGCTGCTGAACTTCGTTCTTCTGAAATACGATCAATCACTTGTTGAATTTGTCCAATCAAGTGCCCGAAAAATGGGTGCCTAACCAACAGGCTGCAAGATTATATGCTGTCGTGTTCCCTCGCGAAAGAGATGGTCTGCCTGAAAGCCATAGAGCGATGGTACAGAAGTATTCAGTAATACGGGCCAAATAAAGGTTGCCATGGTACCGTATTTCAACAGCCTTAAACTTCTTAAACTTCAGAACCTCAAACCTTAAGTTACTTGCCCATTTTTGCTTGTTCGTTTCCATCATAGATATTGCTTCAAAGTATACATTCCGATATTCAACTCTAGACAAGTCGCGTCACCTCGCAAAGATGGATCCGATAGATTGGATGGATCAAGGAAGATGGCAAGTGGCAGTCCAGCTTGAGATCTCCTGAATAGTCTTGCTAATTCATTCCTCGCACACAGCCCCGTCTATGCTGTTAGTTCCTCATTCATCCTTGACATCGATGTTCCCAGCAGCATAAATTGAAGCGAAAGTAGTCTTTCTTCGGCGGTATGGGCTGCTGCATGGGCTTAGTCCTCAGTGTTTTTGGCGCAGGCTATGGAATTGCAAAGTCTGGTGTAGGAGTCTCAGCAGTCAGCGTCCTTCGACCAGATATGATGGTCAGAAGTACTGTATTCCTTTGCCTTTTGCCTCTTCACCCCTCAAAACTAAACACTGCTAGACATGATGCCACCTATCCTTGCTGGTATTCTCTCCATCTACGGCCTTGTAGTGAGCGTCGTAATATCGTCTTCTCTGAAAGAGAAATCTGCCCTTCACACGAACTTCATGTTCCTGACTGGTGGACTTGCGTGCGGTCTGAGCTGCTTGGCCTCTGGACTCTGTATTGGCATCGTAGGTGATGCTGGGGTGAGAGGAGCTGCGCAGCAACCGAGAATGTTCATGGGTATGATGCTGATGTTGATCTTCGCAGAGGTACTAGGTAGGATCTTGTTTCTCTAAGTCCATGCAGAGAACAGCTGGCTGATGATCTTTCAGGAATTTACGGGTTCATCGTTGCTTTGATGATGATTCAAAGTGCAACCATAGGAGTAACAGCATGCTTGTAGAGGTTTTCAATAGTTGTTTCCGTGCAAGAAGTAGCAAAATTTCAGTGGGATTTCAGGGCTACCAGTCGAGAAGCCGCAGGAGTTGAGTGTTTGCGTGCATAAAGCCTCTGCGATATTCCTTTTAGAGCTCAAATAAAGTTTTACTTGAAAAGTACCTCGAAAGACACAATTTTGTGACGCTCATCTATGAAGCGGGAAGGGAGAGGCCTGTTCTTTTGCCGTTTGGCCATTTCCACCAATACAGTCATTGTGGGCGTTGACCATCAATTTGACCAGTCATAATTGGCGACAGCCAGAACGGATACAAACAAGCCTCCAACAAGAGATGTGGTCGGCGGGCATCTCATCTCGAAGAAATTCGAGCTGTGAAGCTGGTTTCCCACCTGTGAACTGCCTTTTCGGAAACGCAGATGCTTTTATGGCCAAGATCTCCAATAATCATATCGATTAGATCACGAGGAGAGCAACTCTTGGAGAAGTTAGTGATTTACGCTCCTGCACAGCGTCCTGAGATCGAGGTGGTGGCAAGCAAAGGTCCATAGCGATGAACTGTTTGTACAGATCGCGGGCGCTTGCAACTTTTCGAAGGCCATTAATACCAGCGAAGGCTCTCGTGAGTCAGCTTCTCACGTGCATAGCCAAGGGTCAAGCTAAAGCGAATCAGCAGCGTAATGCTACCCTCGTCGATTTCACATCTAGCGGATTGCGTCGGCGAACATTCAGAAATACTGTTGCGCTGAGAAACCAGAAGTTTCGCTCTCATGTCAAAGCAAAGGTGCCCGGCCAAAAGGCACCGCTGCCACCATTGTACCCGAAAGAAGACATTGCGGCTGGAGTCACGTTCGCATCTTGCGCACTCAATTCGGCGTGTTTTGTATATATGGTCGGCGAGGTGGAGGCAACGAACTCAAGAAAGGCTGTCAAGCGACTTCAGAGTTTCTTGAAGCATTGGACCTTTTCAGTGCATAACTTGGAGGGGGGACTTTGGCATACTTTACTGACGTCTTCTTGCACACATTTGAGCCAACAAATTCTGCTTGTCAATACGTTAGGCGTCTGGTGCCTTGGGTGACCCATCACTTGTTCCTGGGCTGTTCTTGTCTTTGCAGTACTATATTTAGGATCCGCAGGTGCCTTGATTCAAACTTTGATCCGGAAGAAATCGTCTCCTTTAAAGCATAGCTAAATTGATTTTAGAGTATCAAACAGTGTGCTTGGGTTGCTTGCAGCAATCCGGCTGGTAAACTATTTGTGCATATTCTAATCACGACGTAGGAAGCATCCATGGCCTTAATTATACTCAATCTCATCAACATTAGACAAGACTAGATACCCTCGATGGGCTCTGTGGGCCATTTAGGGGGCATTGCTTTCGGGGCGCTATACACCTTTGTTGTAGTCCTTAAAGGCAGAGGGATTCTTTGGAGGCGAAAATGAGCGCTTCGAAGTGGCAGATTGTTGAGTTTCCAATGGGGAATTGCTTTTCGCAGGATCTGATAAAAAGCTCCTCTGTAAACATGATTGTACATTCAATACCAAATCATGTCTATTCCGATTTTGCCCCGTCATGTACCTGAAAGTCACTGGTAAGCTGCTTACTCATAGAGCTCAAATAGGCGTATAGTGGTATGCTCGCCAATGATGAGGCCAGCGGAGCCATGAGCTCGTTTCCAGCCGCTGAAGTTCAATTCACCTCCTGAGAGAATATCCACAAGATGGTGAGTTATTCCAAGAGCAAAAACACAATCATCCTACTCCCATTGAATTGTTATTGGCACCATAAGAATCGGGACAAGAGCAGGTCACATTGTACTTAAATATTCCTGGCAAGAAGCACGGTACTTCTACTGGGCAGGGAAAGTTGCAACCAACAACCAAACACGCTTCTTTCTGCAACCATTTTCCACTGTCAAGGGACTGCTCACCCACCTCAATTCACCACAAAGCTCGTTCCTGACATAGCCTCATTAGAAGCGTTCAAGATGCCGCCAGCCATACTTCTCTCGATTTTCCTTATTTTTGCTACTCTAACCCAAGCATCAGCGGGTCCCAGCGTCCTGAATAGCAGAACAAGTCACATACCATGGAACTGTCTCAATTCAGTCGAGCATTTCCAAAATATCAAATATGCTCACGACACGTCTGGAAAACGATGATTCGCTCCACCAGAAGATTTTTTCAATCCTCCCCCAGATACTGTGGTCGATGCGACATTACCAGGTGCCGGTTGTCCACAGCTCCAAGATGCAATGCCACCATTTTTCTCCGAAGAAAAAACAATCAGCGAAGACTGTCTGAGTTTGAGGATTGTGAGGCCCCAAGGAGTAACTTCGGAGAGCAAGCCTCCTGTTGTTGTTTGGCTTCACGGTGGCGGGGTTGTGAAGGGCTCAGCATACGATCCGCATTTCGACCCTGAAAATTTGATCAAACTCTCAGTTGACAGCGGAAAACCAACTATCTATGCAGCTATCAACTATCGACTTACCATGTTCGGATTCGCTCGTCTCCCGCTCCTGAAAGATCAGAAATCATTGAACGTTGGGATGAGGGATTAACGAGCAGGCTTCCAGTGGATCAAAGATAATATCCAAGCATTTGGAGGAGACCCGGAGAAGATCGCAGCTTTCGGTCTCAGTGCCGGCGGCACCTTCATATCATATCCTTGCACCCTATGATTTATGGAAGTAGTCAAGGTGTTCCTTTCAACCAGGCTTGGATGATATCTGGGCCTCCTGGCACAGCTTTGAATATTACTAGTGACGCCACAACTCAGCATACGATGGCTGTTGCTGCCAAAGTTGGATGTGAAGACTCGTCGGATTTAGACTCTAAGATACTTGAATGCTTGAGAGATGTTACGATGCATGATCTTCTGCATGCTGCAATGGGATACTCCATCGAAAAGCACCCTCCTGCAGGAGCTTTTACTTTTATTCCGTCTCTTGACGATTACTTGATCCCCGATCGTCCATTCAATTTAATGGAAGCTGGAGATTTTGTCAAAGGTAAACAGACTTGGCCAATAATCACAAAATCGAGAGCTGATTTTTTAAGGCGTTCCTTTGGTCTTTGGATAGTGTCAAGATGATGGTGCTCTCAACGCGGGGTCTGGGCCACTTATAGCAACTGAGAACGATATGATTCCACCCATCAAAGCTTTCGTGAGCGGACTGTCCAAAAATGAATTATCAAACTTATTTGACTTGTATCCCGTTCCCGACTTGGAGGAGGGTGTAGGGTTTTACGAAGCTCGACGAGATTCCAATGACCCAGTTGTTACCGCACACTAATTCCGCGTCTCCCGCATCCTGAGGGATCTGTTGTTCACTTGTTCCTCCGTCGAATTCGGCTATCAGATGACGAAACACACGCGCGTTCTTGACCCAGAGTATGATGGGGCCAGACTCTACGTACTCAATCAAAGTGTGTTAATCCCGATCTGGAAAGGGTTGGCATGCCATATGTCCGTGTTTCTCACGGATTGGATACAAACTACATCTTCAATGGAGTTTTTCCTGAGGGCAGCTTGACTAGTGAAGACGAGAGCCTATTAGAGCTCATGAGTAAAAGTCTTATTAATTTTGCATATACCGGAAGTCCCTATTTCGAGCCGGACCCCCAAAAGCACGCTTCTGAGTGGCCATCAGCTTACCTGAAATCAAAGGTCAACTTTGACCTCTCGGAGATCGTCCAGGTTCTTGGGGGACCGTATGGAGCAGGCTCTGTTATAGTAAATGGGAAGAATACAACAGATTCAGCGGAAGAGGCTGAAATCGATGCCGAGGCTTTGGGGTTAGGAAATATGCAACAGGCACTTCCCGATGTCCTCAACTTTGAGGCAATGAAGTCAAGGACCTCTGAGATTAGAGATCGCTTGGCTCGAAAAGAGAAGCTACTTGTGCGATGTGCATATGTGAAAAGCCTTGCAGAAACACTTGGTGTTTAAGTAGATCTTTCATAGCACCGGATCCAAAGACCAGAATTGAACTCTCAAGATGTTCCTATTTAGCCTATTATTCCAGGAGTATCCCTAATGCCGTGAATGCCTATAATACATCTTAGAGTGCCCACTCATTCAGATCGTCCGCTGGCAGCACAAACGGATCATCAATATGATTGATCGCGAACTCGCTACAAAGAATACTATTGGCCTGCATTAGCTTCGGATCATATATGTGACGGGATTCAACTCACCAAGCAGAAGCCACCAGAGCATCCAGCTCCGCAATAGCAGCCTCTCTCTTCGCACCAGAAACCATGCCCTTACTGACCTGCATCTGTACCTCTCTGATTCTTCTTCCCTTGGCCACACCCACCTGCTCCATGACTTTCCTGCCTAAGCAATCACTATGGAACGCATGCTGGCAGGGAAACACAAAGAACTGCCTACTGAGTAAAGGCAGACTACAGACATAGCACTTCTCTCCGGGCTCCACGATAGCGTATCTGTGGTCCAGCGCCGCAATATCGACCTTAATATTCGTCGCCGTCTGTGACGATTCGTCCATCTCTTTCTTCAACGCATCAATGTTACGGCTGTAATCCTCAAGAGCAGCGCAGATCTCTTCCTTGAAATCGTCAATTACGACGAAGTCGGGGAAGAAGGGGATCAGATCTTCTATTTTGAGCAAATCACAGCGCTTGAGAAATTCAATGGCCGTTTTGATGCCGTTGGACTGGGAAATTACTTTCTTGGCTACAGCGAGCCAGAGCTTCTTCCGCAGAGCTGGATTGGAGACAGGACGGTCGGCTATAAGGGAAGCAAGGTCTATTTCGGAGTGGGCGAGGGCCAGTTCGACAGCTTGGAGGTACTGGCCCATAGTGCTGTAGATATGAACACATGATTGAACTCGGGAATGTTGAATACACAGCCGTAGTGCAAAGTCTGCGTCGAAGCTTGGTTCATCGCCTTGAGATTCGAGGTAATTAAGAAGGGCTGTCTCGTCCTTGGAAGGATGAGCTGCGTAGATGGAAATTAATGTATTATGAACAGCGGCATCGGTCGAATTTAGGTGGTTGATGACATGGAGAAGGTATCGGACAGCTTGGTTCTGTGATAATGGTCCTCGGAAATTTCGGTCATATGTAAGTAAAGCTGGAATAAGGTTGCGGGCCTTGAGTTCCGCATGCCTCATAAGGATATCCACGAGATCAGTTGCAACATGAGTGACGAGTCCGCTGCTGTAACGGTAGAATATTTCGGGCGAAGTCTGCTTCTTGAGAACATCTAAAACCTCATTCCACCGTTCTCTTTGCATCCAGTAACCCAACACAAAGTTGTAATCGTTCACCGCACTGGCGAAGTAGAGTAATTCTTCTTCTCGTCCGTGACTTCTAATGATATCGTATGTTGTTTTCTTATCCAGATCTGACTTATGTTTCTTGACAAAGTCGTGGAATTCTGAGCGAACAGCATTGAGCTGGTCTTTGGTCTTTGCTGGAGTAAGAGATTCGGACAATTCTGCCTTCGTGACAATAGTATCATCGAGGGAGTTTAGTTTCGACATGAAAATTTCTACAAGCCAGCTTGCAATCATGATCCGCTGCATGACATATGACTTTTTATATGTGGTGATTTTCGTCAAGAGATACTTTCTTAAAGCATCTTGCTGATCATTATCCACAAATATCAATGCAACCTGTTCAAAGGCTTTACTGCTCTTCCCATAGACGCCGGCGGCTTCTAAGAATTGCCCTTTGCTTACGAGATAATCTCCTGATGCGGTTGCTACTGCGTCTTTCTGAGCAGGACCTCGGGCGTATCTCAAGGCGGCGTCAAAATGCTCTGTGGCTAGCATTACTTTCCACACGTCTCGATCTTCTTCTTGAACCACGATCTCGAAAATCTCAGAAGTGGTGAACAACCAAAATGTATTTTTCTGCTGGTCGGCATATAGCCCAAGAGCTTTCTGGCCCGGGTCCAGGACAATTTGATCAAATATCACTCTGTCATCTAGTCGGTTCACGGCGATGACGCGTCCGCCGATTAAGTGTAAGATATGCCATTGAGTCAAGGCAATGGAGTCGATGGGATCTTGTACCGCTTTTTTTCGTCCGTTGGGCGTCTCGGACGCTGGTAGTTGTGATCTAGGCAGCAGTTTTGATTCGGCAAAGACCTTACTTCCAAGGTCACTAGATGAAGGTGATGATAATAGTCGGCCATAATAAACACCCTGAGACGAGAGCCACGCAAAAATCCGGTCTGGGCTTAGACTCTCAAAAGAGTTTGAATCGGACGGAGGGTCTGGAGAAACGACAAGTGACGAGAATGCTGTTGTGGAAACCCTCGAGATCTCATGGACAGATGGCTGCTCTGTTTCGAAAAGTCGTGTGAAGATAGATGCGCCACCTTCATGAGCAACTTTGCCAATCTTGCCAATGAGATGTAGTATTCTACTTTGTGTCGTGATCATGACCCGCCGTACGTCAGGCTTTCCAGCCATCAGATCAACCCACAAGCCCGTAATCGGTCCATCTGGTAGTCTTTGCAGAGTCTTCAGGTACTTGTCCTCCTTTCTGTAAAATTCCGTTGATGTCTCGATGTATCCTTCATAAATGTTTCCATCTGATGTGCCTATGAGGATCTCTCGCGTCGACGCGGTTGGCAGTGAGGGGTTCCAAGCTATCGATTCTATAGAGACGCCTCGAAGCCGTGACAAAGGCCTGGGCTGCCGCGACTGTGTATGAAGGTAATAGTTCTCTCCCAGGGCGGTACATATGATTAGATGGGATGCGGTGGGGTCAAGAAACATGCGCCGTATCACGCCCACCTCTGATGTTCTCTTGGGCAGGTCAATATCTACAACAGCATTCAGTCAACGACCGAAGTCCGTATATCTTTGGGCCCATACCATCTATGTCTGCAGGATTATCCAGATCTATGCGGAGTATTCTGCCATTTGCGAGAGCCAGGACAAGCACGTTGTTTGCGACTTGCGAGGCAACGAAGTCGGAAGCTATCGAGAACTGGAGCTGGACTGGCTCGACATTGAAAATTGGTAGGGCAGTCTCGGAGAGATCTTGCAGGTCTCGCGCGGCCACATAGCCGTTTGACGGGTCGAGAGCCATCCGTCAAAGTGTTGTGGGGTTACCGCATAATCCTGGGATTCTGGGTTCTGGTTTCTGGTTTCTGGTTTCTGCTTTCCTCGAGGCTGCGATGTTGAAGTCACGTCCGTAAGGCTGGAGCTCCAAGCTCCCAGCTCCCAGCGCCGGGCGGAAAGATGCCGATATGCATATCACATGCATAATATAGTGCATGATCACGTGGTAGTTCATAAATGTTGCAGTTGCAGTTGCACTTGCACTTGCATAAAGCGGCATATTGCCTGCACAAGTATATATTCATAATTTGGCGGATAAGGCGTTCTATTTCGAGCCACGCGATACTAGGTAGGTAGGGTAGGTATGCCAATATGCCATGCATCACTTGCAGCAACTACTCAATTTCGGGGGCGTAATATATTTCATGCATCACTTATTACTGCTGCCTCAGAAGGAACAATAATGGCTGTCTTTGCCGAATGACAGCAGCATAAAGTTCTCTCGGCAGTCTCGTATCAATGTCAATGGAGCGTTGCACAAGCTCCCTTGTGGACGGATATACTTGGAGCGGATGCACCTGAGATCTGACCCCGACAATCTGACTTTTCCCCCAAACAGCTCGACTGCAACAAAGCATAGTTCACGGCACTTCGAAAACCAAATGGTGATCATGTTGGACGTGTTGGGCCCAAATGGAGAAATGCCTTCTGGCGGAGAAACGTCGTCTCAGTGTGACAGTGTCTCACCGCTTCCCGCCGAAACCTGCGAGGCTGACACCGCTGACGCTGGCGGCTGGGTTGTTCCCAGAAGCCTCTTTGTTTCCTCAGCGGCATTCGTGCGGAAACCCGGCGTCGGGATGTCTCAGTGAGGTTACTTTTGCGGTGGGTGTACATCTCGCGTTGTGTGGTTTCAGCTAATTGATCGCCTGTGCCACTCAGTTCATAGAAACATCACGAGTGTGTGGTCGGGATGTGTGGCGGAGGCGCCCATTGGTCACTGCTGGATGTAAACTGTTTGACGATAATGGTGACTTTGACTTGGTTGGGTTCACGTCGTCATGATTGACAAGATAGTCTGATTCACATGGAATTGGTGACGTTTCCACTGGTTTTGTTTCCTCCGCTCAAGCGGTCAAGAGGCTCAAATGTGAGGGGGCAAAGGCTGCTTGAGCTTGAGCTTGAGCTTGAGCTTGAGCCTCGAGGACCAAACAATCAGCGGATTTTTTGCTCTTATCGGGAATATCTTAGACGTTTGACGCTCTGGCAGGCAAGGCCCTCCCTCCCTCCCTGGATAAGCCCTACAAGAGGTGTCTGTGCCATGATTGCCCGGAATAATTCCAGATCTACGAATGTCTCAATGTCTCAATGTCCGGGATGTTCATGATGCCATTGAGCATGAGCATGGCCCCTTGGGAGATGAGATGAGATGAGATGAGATGTTCAGCAATACAAATTTGTATGGCGCAACTTCCGACGAGAAACAGAACCCTGAGGTAAGATCTTTGCCTTCAGATTGAGTGAAGCAATGAAGATCACACTTGCAGGCACGGAGCACAGCCTGCAATGGACAGATTAAGTTGGTGATTGCTGGGACAGAAATACCAGATCGTTGGGACATGCAATAATTGAGAACAAACATGCGGTGGGCGGTGGGCGGTGGGCGTTGGTGCTCACGACATCTGGAGATGGAGATGGCGATGGCTTCCATATCGGTCTTTTTTTTGTCGGGATTCAAAACGCTTGATGTGCCATGTTCTTCGGGGCTTAACCGCATTGGGAGCATCAACTTGGCGCTGATGTTTCAAATTGAGAGAGAAGTCAAAGAAAGGGGGCCGTCCAGCGATTGGCTGCATCGTCCATGTTTGCTGCAGTTCACTCCACTCCACCCCACCACCAGATGGCGAGCATGGGGATGGTGATGGTGATGGTGATGGCAAGATCTCGATGAGTGATGAGTGGCTGCTGGGCGGCCCGCAACGAAAGCGACGAAACACCAAACATAATCTCCGTATACACACCGCTGGGAACGCCGTTGTATTTAGAGTCGGGCTGACAGGTCACAGGCCACAGGCCAAACACAGGCTCGAAATCCTCCATCGCCTAGTGCTGTACAGTAAGGAGCACTGGTAAACGGTAAACGGAGGTATTCAGGTACCTCCGGCGCTGAACCCGTAGGTACAGTAGTAGGTACAGTAGTAGGTTTCCTACCACTGGTGCCGTTTCTAGCTTCCAGCTTCCAGCTGCCTATCCAGTAAACGCAGCTTCGGCCTCTCTGTGATACAGCCTTGCCTTGCCTGGCCAGACTTCTTGCGACTTCTTCCATACGAGGAGCGCTACCTACTACCTACATACCTCCGTAGGTAGGTAGGTGAGCGTGAGCGTGAGCGTGAAAGCTTCTGTAAAGTGTAAAATGTAAAATGTACTGTAGCTGCTACAGCACACTTTCTTCTTTTCGAACAAGATTCTATTCTCGGGTTCTTATCATCCTCTCATCCTGATCATCCTGACCGGACTTGAGGTCACTATTATTATAATTATTATTATTATCATTCTTCTAGCATCGCGTCCGCGTCCCCTGAGCTGCGACAGGGAATACCGCAGTACGACTAGTGGAGCACGGGCTGCGAAGTACAAGCCTGAAACGAGAGAACCGCCATCCATCCTCGCCGTCCTCCACAGCGCCCACCCTCGCCGGCCGAACTCCTCCAATCATCGCCAGCCTCAAGCGTCAAAGGCGAAGAGCGACGAAGCAGCAACAGCAGAAAATACCTTACCATACCTTACCTTACCTTACCTTACCTACCCTACCGTCTGCCATTACTGTATTGATATTATTGCCAGCACACGCGCGCTCGTTCTTCAACCTCGCTGCTCTCCTCCCCTCTCTCTCTCCCTCTCCCTCTCCCTCTCCCTCAACGAACTCGTTGTCCGCCATTGCCATTGCCATTGTTTGCTTGTTTGTTCACGGTTCATCCATCATTGTTGGCCTGGATCCCGGAGATTCATTGTTCGCATGGTCGTGTCGTTACAGTCTAGAACAGGACCTCAGCTAAATCCCACGCCCTTGCCCTCGCTTTCGCTTTCGTCCGGACTTTCCTGTACAGTACATTGACATACACGCCCACCCAGACGAAACAAACACCGCGTCGGTTTCTGGTCTCGAAATTAAATACTAATCGTACGAAACCCCTCCGGCGATCACTCCACACAAAGGACAAAGATCAAAGACCGCGGGAAATCCTGGTTGATCTTCATTCTCCCGCGTCAGCCCATCTTCTTTCAATCCGTACTTGTACTTGATACTTGATACTTGTACCTCACCAGGCCTCGTCCTTCCTGTCCTCACACGAAGTCCACACATCCTTTAACTTTGCACAGTCTCGCCTCATCCTTCCATCACCTCTCTCACTAGACCCACAAGCTCTATGCATAGCTAGCATTCCTCACGATGGCCATGCTAGCTTCCAAGACGCCTTTCCCGGCGCCGCACCTCTCGAACTCGAACATGTCTACATCCGCCCAGAGCTCTGCTATGCAGTCAAGTCGAAGAGCACCAGCTGCGATGACTTTGAATCAATCGTTTGCCAGCCCGACAGAGTCCGAATTCTCTGATGTTGAAGGTCCGGAATCCGCCAAGAATTGGAGCGAGGAAAGGGTCTGTGACTGGCTACGGACGATCAACTGCGGAGAATATGAGAAGCTATTCAAGAAGAACAATATTAATGGGGAGAATCTCTTGGAGATGGACAAGGCTGTTCTCCAAGAAATGGGCATAGAGAAGATTGGTGATCGCGTGCGTTTGTTCTTGGGAATCAAGAAGCTCCGAACAAAGGCGTACGCCAACCAGAAGAAGAGGAATAGGGTGAGCCTTGGTCCATGTCACCTTTCCATTACCCACAGCTAACAGCCGTAGGATTCCTTTGCTGGCCTCGATGCATTCACACCATCATCCTCCAGTTCCCCACGACCCCCTAACTCTGCAAGCAGTCGAGCCATGCCCACACCCCCCGCCAACAAGAGGTACTCGAGACAATTCGAAAGCTTCAATCCAGCAACTGCAATTCCAGAAAATGTCACAAAACCACCCTCGAGACCTAACTCACCCCTTACTGGGAACGAAGTTCGAGCTGTGAGGCAGCAACGATATGGGGTAATGAGCCCTGCGGAAATCACAAGGCGGGAAAATGCCCAAGGCTACTTCAATGGCCATGGTCCAACGAACCCTGGGAGTGCTGCAACGACTAGTGGAAGAAGACCTACCACACCGGGTGATGGATCACTCCCAACAGCACGCCCAATCAACGTTCATACGCGAGGTAACGGCAGCGTCGATAGTACATTGACTGCTCAGTTACCCCCAGATCAAGGGTTAATTAGAGTTATCTCATCTGGAGACAGGACAAAGGTTTTCCGAGTGACGGATTGCGTCTCGGTCGACGATGTCATGAGATTGACTTTAAGGAAACACGAATTCCGTGAGGATCGCATCCGCAGTTACTGCTTCTATGTACTGGCTGGTCTCGAGGCTGATCCCCGCCAATGTCGACGTTTGTCAGAAACAGAACTATGGCGTATTATCAAGGACCCCAAGAGATCTGAGAGAAATCGTCTCATGCTCCGGAAGATTCATGAAGGTGTCCCAGGTGATGCCGAACTTAAGAGAGCTGCTTCCATTGCCATGGAAGAGGTTGCCATCAATCATGACAGGGCTCTGGAGAGCGCGGACAATAAACGAAGCCGGCCCAAAGTGGAGCAAGTCCTTGGCGAAAGCTGGAATAATGGCCTACAGCATCCTCTCTCACCTGCATCGTTTCAGTCAACCAATTCTGCCGTCAGTCCTTCTGAGCGAGAGAGAGAGATTTGGAACACCTCCAAGGATCTTGAACGCCCCCCTTCCTTGGAGCAGCCAAGGGACACTGCCAGGCGTCAGCCCACTGGCAAGAAGGTTCTGCGTCAATTCTTTGGCCAGAGACCTCCTAGTGAGTTGATCACTTCTGATCTGACGACCTATTTCCCGGATCATCCTCGAGAAGAGATTGACCGTACTGCCCGGCTTTCGCTGAGGAGATCGACACGTCTCAGTAAGGTCAACAGTCGTCTCAGTGTTGCAAGCAATTTGAGCTTCGCGTCCAGCATAGCAGATGCCCCACCCATGCCAACCATTGCTGATACGTGGTTGAATGGTAACGGTCATCTCGCTAAAGTAAAACCCTTGGACTTGTCGAGAGGAAATAGCAACCGCTACAGAGATTCAACAGCTTCATCACTACTAGAGAGGGTGCAGGAGGAGTCACCTATCGAGCCGAATCGGAAATCATATGTATCATTCGACAGTGGGTCCGATACTACCAATGTAAACGTTACGGATCCAGAAGGCAACACACAGAGCTACTTTGATGAAGGTAGCACCGAGGCTAGTGGCTCACTGAGGGATATAAGTCAAGCGTTGACAGAGGATGGAGAGGATGCTGATGAAGAATTGCAAAGCTTCCTGGCTGGAGATTCTTGGGACGACAGCAAATGGATGAAAGGTGCACTTATTGGTCAGGGTTCTTTCGGTAGTGTCTACTTGGCTTTGCACGCCGTCACCGGAGAACTTCTGGCTGTTAAGCAAGTGGAAACTCCTTCACCTGGAGCAAACAGTGCCAATGATTCAAGAAAGAAGAGCATGATCGACGCCCTCAAGCGCGAAATTAGTCTTCTGCGCGATCTTCAGCACCCCAACATCGTGCAATATCTTGGTGCCAGCTCGTCCGCCGAGCATCTCAACATTTTCCTCGAGTATGTCCCTGGTGGCTCAGTTCAGACTATGCTCAACTCGTATGGAGCCCTACGGGAACCATTGATCCGCAATTTTGTTCGCCAAATCGTCACTGGTCTGGCATATTTGCACGGCCGTGATATCATTCATCGAGATATCAAGGGTGCCAACATTCTGGTCGACAATAAAGGAGGCATCAAAATTTCCGATTTTGGTATCTCCAAAAAGATGGAAGCGTCAAACATCCTCACAGGTGCATCTAACAACAAGAACCGACCTTCTCTTCAGGGTTCTGTCTTCTGGATGGCCCCTGAAGTTGTCAAGCAGACATCGTACACCAGAAAGGCCGATATCTGGTCTCTTGGTTGCCTCGTGGTTGAGATGATGACTGGAACACATCCTTTCCCCGATTGTTCGCAACTCCAAGCCATCTTCAAGATTGGTGGTGCCAAGATCAGCCCAACCATCCCAGATCATGCCAGCCCTGACGCAAAGACTTTCTTGCAACAAGCCTTCGAAGTTGAGCATGTGAAGAGACCTAGCGCAGAAGAGCTCTTGTTCAGCCCTTTCCTCAACGCCATCACATAATCACATAATCACAACACCCACGATTTACCAAACAATTCTCAACCCGATTTGCTTTTTTATACATTGCATTGCAAGCGCTGGTCATTGCATAGCATGGTGGATTTTTTTCTATTCCAAGCTTTATATTTGTACAAAAAACTTCATTTCTGACGTCGCTACGAAAACGATTCCCATTTCTTGTTATTTGTTCTCTTCCAACTGGTTTATAGGGGGAGATAGACGCATGGGTGGGCTGGAGCGGTCACTGGGTGACCCGATCAGTCGGTCATTTGGATTAAAGGTGAAAAGGGGCCAGGAGGCATCCGGAGCTGGGGTTACTGTGGTAATTGGCGGGCAATTGGGTGGATGAATAGACATATATCACTTGTATAGATAGATATCAATGAGTATATGAAGCCCGATTTCCAAACCAAACACTTATTTCCTCGTACGCTTTGCAAAAGTGACATCGTTCCCTAGATTCTTCAGTTGAGATAGTAGCCCCGAGTGTGCACTCATTCATCCAGATAAACATCACCCCCTTTCTCCGGATGAAACGGATCGTCCACCTCACCCGGCACATCCTCCTCCCTCACAAACGGCCTCAAATACTTCTCCACTATTCGCATTAGCATTTCCTACTCCCGTTCAGCCCCTCCGATTAACTTACCATAGCTCGCACTCATACCCTTTTCCCTCGCATCACGCACCCCTCTATTCTACATTCCCCCAAGTCAGCACTCCCCATTCCAAACCTCGCCATACCTTTAAAACTCCAACCAAAAGGGGATCCAAGAAAAACCTTACCATCCGCCCAACATACTCCTCCTTACAAACCCCCTCCCCCGTCCTCCTCACATCAACATAAACCAACACCTTCCTCTTCTCCCCCGTCTCCTTCCCCTCCCCATCCAATAACAGCACATCATGCATCTGCTTCACATAAGCAAATGGCACGCCTTCTGCTCGATCTAGATTTTCCTCATCAGATGCTTGGAGCGTGTATAACATGCCGATGACATAATCTCCTTTCTGCTCGGAATTTGGATTTGAATTTGAATCTGAGTCTGGAGATGGGAGAGGCTTTCCTCTGAGATTAAAAATCGAAGATAAGGAGGAGGCACGAGGAGAGGGAGAGGGGATGACGTTCGCGTAGCCCCTCTCGCCGATAATCCATTTCCAGCCATCGAGGCGCGCAAGCGCGACGTAGGTTGAGGTTGGGCAGCGGGAGGCCATTTGGGAGAGTGAGAGGTTGGAGCCGTAGGCGAAGTAGAGGGTTGGGGAGTTGTGAGTCGCCATGGTCGTTGTTTGTGTGAGTGTGAGAGAAAGTGCGAGGAGGGGCAGCGAGGATTAATAGGTAGGGAGCCGCGTGTCTTGCTTTGGAGGAAGGGAAGAGAAGTTCAGGTAGCACGGCACTGGAAAGAATGTATCCGAAACTGAATCTTATTTACGGGCCTTTCCCACCTCTAGAGATATAAGTAGGTGCGGTAGGGTGATTTATTTCATAGACGCAATTCCCGTTCGTTTATGGTTGAATATCAACCACGAGAATCAGCCCGAGCATTTGGAACATCCTCACCGAGAATACAAACGAAAGTCGTATTCACAGTATACTATTCAAACAGCACTGGGTATTACTCTAAAGCCGCTATTGGGTATATGCCCGATTTTATCCATCTACTGGCATACCAGTTCGCTCACCTCTTCCCAATATCAGTCATCCATCAATTTCGCTTTCACATTAAAGAAGATAGACCATCTGCAACGCCGTCCATGCCATGCAAAATACTCCAATGGAAGCCCATAATGATTTCCTACTGCAATGCCATCCAGCTCCCATTCTTCCATGCGGTGTGATCCATACTCCGTATTTAAATGCATTATTTACTCTCACCAAACATTTCTTCATCTAGGTCGAACATTTTGCCGCGCGGAATAGAAGGCAATGATGGCAGATTTCCAGCTTCAACAGCTTTCCTATATACCTCTGGCCCATTGTCTACTTCGTTTCTGCCAAGATTCATTGTCATTGTCTCGTCGTCTGAATCGCTAATTCTTATGGACTTCTCCTCGTCGAAATCCGTGTCTGTAACAGTGAGTTCGACCATCTTGGATCTAACATGCTCGTCGACTGGGTTTGGCAGGTCTGCTCTTGGTGTAGTATTGCTCAAAACATGCTCCAATATGCCTCTATCACTTAGAGCTGTTGTTGGCCGCAAGTGTTCCTCGCTGACATTCCCTTCCCCATCTGGGTCCTCACCATTTGCGATCCTATTGTTGCGAGTCAAGAACACCAACATCCGCTCGACCTCCGTAGCCCACCGCTCCCCTAACACAGTTGCGACAGAATCGTAGTCCTGTGGCGTAATATCTGGCTTGGGTTGTTTGGGCTTCGCTGAAACTCCTAGTTTCGTCAAGGTCCGACCTACAGTGTGCTTGACTTGATTCTCCCGATTCGTCGTATTAGAGATGTTCTGGTTTTCTTTCATGCTGACGCGTAACCGCTTCATGGACACAGCTTGGTCATCTTGCATGAATGGGAGCTCCAGAACCGTAAAGTTTTTAGCGAGAGCATTTACGAGAGTGGTGAACCCCTGGAGGTTGATGTCGTTGTGCTCGCAATGGATGTTGAGAAGACCCGTGTTTTTCTCCAGTACCGATGCGAGAGTGTTGGCGCCTTCTAATCCTAGGTTTTGGTATTCAATCCGCAACACTTTTAGTGTTGTATTCTCCTTGAGACCTGTAAGAGCATGATTGAGCCCTATTCCAAACCGTGTGACTTCTAGGTGGGCTTGTTCACCAGAAATATCTAGATCCTGCAATGTTGTATTTTCGGCGAATACTAATCGAAGAGCGTCACATGTCTCCGTGCCAGCATCATATGGGAGCGAAGCTTTCGAAATATCCAGGTTCCGAATAGTCTTATTCGTCCTAAGAGCTTGAAGCAGTTCTCGAAAATGGTCTTCCTTTTCGAATTCGATCATTCTTGCCACCAAAGTCGAGGGAGTGCAGTTATCCTTAATAGCTGCTGCGATGTCTCCCACGCCCCTCTCAAACCTGTTGGCGCTTACATGAAGCTGCAATTCTCGAGCTTGGCCAGGTACTCTTGTCATAGCCCTCATTAGAATGGCAACTTGCGAGCCATTCAGGTTGCATTGATCCATTTGCAGGACCCGAAGTTGATCTGACATGGGACTCTTCAGATAAGATGCGATTGAGTCGAGGGTTTCGTCGTTTATCTGAACCTGTCAGTACGTGTTGTCGCAATTTCATTGAAAACACTTACGGGAACACCGTTCATGATAAGCTCTTCCAGTTTCCATGACTGCAAAACCTCGGCCGCAATAAGAGGACTGTCTCCCGACGTTCGAGTTATACGGGATATATCGAGCTTTCGGATACGTGAAAATCGAGCCATGGATGCCGAGAAACGCTCGAGGTCAATTCGTCCAGCATTATCTGAAATATTGACACACTCCATTGTGGCATTCTGTCGTTCCATATGCCCTAACAACTGTACAATGCCTCGATCACTGAGTCCACAGCGTGAACATTCTATAGCTCTGATGGCGGATCGTCTTTTACTGAGAGCAGGAACTATAATATGGTTAATAGGGTCGGACTGAAATGAAGGAAAAGCTGGAATTCTTACGCATATCCTCCAGATCCGTTTCCCCAAGCTCGATTCCATTCAGCACGATCCAGTTAACATTTGTAAGCTGCTCTTTGCAGAGAACCAAGATTGCGCTTATTATCTCACATCCAGGGTCTTTGTCGGAGTCTCCAGTCTCGACATCATATGTGTCTTTTGGCCTTCGTCTAGGCAGCGTATTGGCGAAGTCTAACCTTCGCAAACTCCTAGACTTCAACGCCAGCGCTTGAACTTCCCGATATAGTAAGGACCGTGGAACGGGATTGATGTTGAACCTAGCGATATCACGACCTAGACTATTAGTCGAGTCTGACGAGTGACTGGATTACTCACTATCCCAGCTTGTGTGGCTCATATGATCAGTTCCATTATCATGGACACCATGAAGGTTGTGTAGATTGACGTCTTTGAAAGAAATTGATCGAAACTCCTCGTTGTAACGAAGAGCACGCATAATCGCCAATAATTCAAATACTGTGTACGTCGCTGTAGATGCCGGCGGATACAATTTGAATTGAGGGGCATCTTCGCATTCCATGTCAATAGCGTATTGGATGTTTCCAGGATTGCACTATGGAACCCGTTAGTCTCAAATTACCATCAAGTGGTAGTGTTACTGACACCATAGGCAACGCAGTAAGCTACAAGAGTTCTATCAAACCAGGGATCATTCTCGTAATCAACGGTGATTTCACCCTCCCTTAAGACGCTTTCTGGCCCGTAGTACAAGAACGTCCAGTCAGCCCATAAAGGTTTCAAATATTGCCAGGCTTTGTATAATGCGAGAACGATGTCCGGATTGGCAAAAGCAGCAAGGTCTATGATAACGAGGTCATGTAGGGGCATACTATCAAACGTTAGTTATTGATCATCCGCAGGGCCTGGACAGTGGAGCCACGAGTACATGTTCTAGACAAATGCTCTTGAGGGAACATACCGAAAGCCCAGCTCAAATCTATCATCTTCACCCTTGCTATTGATGTTCATAGAGTAAAGAGTGACGATTCCATACGAATGTTTTCTCGTCTTTGGGGCAATAAGGCGGCCAGATGGATCACTATAATCTGGGACGGGGATCATATGGACTTTATGAAGGCCAATGACGATGTAATACACCATAGATCCAAGTTTATGGACATCGTCGGCAGACGAGGACCGCGTCGACTTTGTAGCAGCCTGCCTCCGTACAACCCTGAAGACCTTGAAATGCCTTGGATCATAGTCGGGTGAAACATTTTTAGCTAAGTATTCAAGGACTCTTTGCGGATATGGTTCCTGTTGGACAAGTCTTGCTTTTTGGGCGGCTCCGCGGATAGAGGAGAGCCAAAGATCCGCCTCTTCAGGGTCATGAAGCATAAGTTGAATGGAGCCAGCTCCATGGGATCTTTCATCCAGATAGACCACCTCTGCAGTGAAGAAGGGGCGGCCATCTTCAACCCGATACGCAGACACAATTTGTTCCAGAGCTATTCGATTCTCGCCATCGGTTGATGTGTGGGAGTGTGCGGACTGTACTTCTTGCAAAGATCCCACAGACGTTGTCGACGGGTGCCGAGTCGTATTCGAACGCCCGAAAACAAGGGGAATAGATGGAAATGTCTCGGCAGCCCGAGACTGGCTTTTATACCGTATTAAATGGGTATCCGTCAACACCAAGTATTCCTTCTTCTTTCTGAACATTCCGCTTGTAGTCTGAACCTCGCCATGATGTCGCACTGTGTTGGTACTAGGCGGCGAAATGCCATGCTCTAGGGTACTTCCCTCTCCATCCACAGGGGATTCGGGGGGAAGTGAGGTAGCCAGATTCTCCGTCTCCCCTTCATCCACGTTATTCATCGATTTCCTGCCCAAGGAGCCAAATATCGACGCGGGTCGGTTTTTCTGGAGGGTTCGAGGTCGGAGTCTTGGGGAGTGAGATCTCTCGCTGCCGGCGGGGCTCATTGCTTCATTGACAGCCAGGTCAGAGTTTGTGGAATGTCCCATCCCAAATAAAGAAGCTCTCTTTCCAAGCTTCTTCTTATCCTTTTTCCCGTCGTCCCCGCCGCCGTTCGCCATATCGGTGTTGATCTGCGTCAGACCTGAGAGTGACGCGCGCGAAAAGAGATTCATGCTCTTACGTCGGCCCCCGCTTCCCCCGCTTTCCTTTACAGATGGGCCCATGGTGATGTTCGAGGCCTTCTGTGTATCTGCGACTTCGATCTGCAGGCCCAAACAGAAGGTCTCAAGCTCGGGGAGCGATCATGCGGAGACGAGCTTCGCCAGAATTCGATATCGATAGTAATTGCTCCGTTGCCGACTCTGCAGAGTGCAATCCAAACGCACACGGGTATCCAGAACGGCGGGACAGAAACAAAGGCTCCTAGGAAGCACCAAACGGGTTGTTGCTGCGCAACACAGAAGGGACCAAAAGCTCGGAAGAGTCGAAAACGTCGGTACACTATAAGGAGCGTGAGGCGAGAGAATGGAATAAGTTCAATTGAATGAATGTGGTAAGAAGGTAAAAAGGATGCAATGGACAGCTACCGCATGTTTTGGAGGGCTCGCAGTCGGTCTCAGTGATGATGACAGTAGCTAGGTGGGGGTAGACTCGGGCGGCGGAAGGAGCATTAGGGAAAGTAAACGTGAATCTAGCAGGAGGAGCTCCGGTGAGAGAAGATGATGGTCAGAATCGGAATTATCAGAAGGAGAAGAAGAGTTGAGGCAATTCACAACATCGGATGAGAGCGCCAGGTGAGTAGAATTGTGAAAGCAGATGGATTGGACAACACTAAACGGATGTTGGCCGGGATGGAAGCACCCACTTGCTAGTTGCAGATGCTTGTGTGTATCCTACAAGGATCCGGTCGAAAGCTCCCCGCCATTTGCAGCGCTGATTGGTGAGGATCGTTATTTCGAAATCGCATCCTGGCAATTCCCGGAGGTGCTGGAGGTGCTGGTGGTGGTATGATCCAGGATAAAGCATGTTGTACGAGCCGAAATCTTTGTTTCTCACGGCAATACGAAGTGTCTGAAACCTTATGTCTAGAAGCAACTCTCTGTAGGCAGTTTATATATCTGTATCTCGAAGGACACGTGGGAAATATCGAAAAAATAAAACCCTGGGCTTGGAAGTGCCCATCTTCTAATCCAAATTTACTATCTTGAGGCAATATGATAGCGAATATTCAGAACAAGCCGGTCCCTCCGGAGTTAATCATCGTTAAAAGAGGAAAAAATATCACGTTAGTATCTTAAGTTTTTATTCTTCCGGTTGTCTCTCTACATACAGCAAAGCTTCTGCCCTACAAAACGCATTATTAGCACCTATTCACAAGACCTGTAAAGAAATCACTCACATCTCATCTGGCACATTTTCCCATGCCGTTCCTGCCCATTTCGGTCCTAGGAGAGCAGACCCCTTCACAGCATACCCGCCTCCGCTTCCTTCAATCCAAACATCAAACTTGCTCTCATTTTCCCTGTCCTTCCTGACGCAGATCCTCATCTCTTCATTCGCATACAGCGGTGCCAAATTCCGATAGTCAAATTTATAGATCATCTCTTGCTCCTTTATTTGAGACCTTAGCACAGAGAGCATTAGCACCAGTGAAAGGGGTCCATGAACTAGAAGATTTCGATGGCCTTCTATGTCGCGGGTGTATTGGGGATCAAGATGTATGCCGTGGGCGTTGAAGGAGAGAGCTGAGAACCTGAATAAGAGCGATTGAGTGGGAGTCATCGAAACACTGAAATCCGGTTCATGTGCAGCTACAGCCTTCATCAGTCAAGTCCTGATGAATGCGGGGTAAGATCAGTACGTCTCAAGATTTTGTCCGGTCTAGCAGCATCCTCTTTTGCAGCCTTCGGGGTCTTTTCCCTCATGAAAACCAAATTCCTCGTCTCCAGCACGGCAGCCCGGCTATCAGGAGGAAGACTTGGATCATAAGCCCGCGAAGTCCGCCGTTCGATAGTCACGAATACTTTTTCCTTGCCCTCCGTTCCTTTAACTGAAACATCTGTTATTTTCTCCACGCAGCAATAGCGTTTTGCATTAAGATTCAGTCCCAGACCGTTGGGACAGAACATGAGGGAACCACCAGCCCACATGCGTCGAACGAATGGCTCCCCGGGTGATTGGAGGGGATCTGTGCCATCTGGAAGAAGTTTACTGCTGGGTACTTGAGGTGGAAAATAGACCAGATGATGACCTTGAGGGAATTCCAGAGGCAATTCGCCCGTGTCATGTCCATAGGGGTCAGGAAGACGGTCCTTGTCGAATCCGAGAGGCTGGCAGGATATCGGTAAGAAATCGGCGAGTGTTATGTTGAGAAGATGCGTGGGCATAGACGACATGTAGTCGTATATATAATGAGGCTCGCGGCTTGTGAGCTCCTTGTAAAAAGAGGCTTGCGTTGATGAGCTTCGCGTGAAGTTTTGTGGACGATGACTCGGGGTCAAAGTTCTCAGGCTGCGGCTCAAAACCTGAGCAGCTCTAAGGCACCTCATATCGAATGATTCTTTGGCCAAGCCTGAGAAGTCGGCTTTAGAAATGAAGAACTCATATAGAAGTTGATTCTGGGTACTCGTCTCATAGAGGCTTTCTGAGATACAAGTGCTTTCCTACCCCTGTCATTCATCTCGGCGGTGGAGCTCTTATCGCTATCACGGAACTTTCCCGCCCTACCTCCGATGTTTACCCCCCTTTCATTCCCTCAAGATTCTAATATATCCTCATTCATCTATGATCATCTTTGAAATTTGCCAGTATCCTATTTTATCTTCCTCGAAAGCTTATCATCAAAACTCCCCAACCACCTCCAGCTCTGCACAAGTCTCGCCAGACATTCCAAAGCACCTTTGACTCTCTCCGCCGGATCATTCAACTTGCTCCCCTCGAACTCTACAAAGAAGATGTACTGAAAAGGTATAAGTTTCGTCGGCCTACTATTGATACTCGTCAAGTTCAGTGTATACGCGCGGAAGCAATCCAAGACCTGCGCCAGAGCCCCCGGCGACCGATGATCTACGGTGAATGAAATCAAGCTCTTCGTCTTGGCCTTGCTTGTCTTCGCGGCCTCATCAATCCCCTTTCGCAGAACGAAGAACCTCGTCGTATTATCTTCCCGGTCCTCAATTCCCCGCGCTAGCACATCCAGTCCATGGATCTCTGCTGCCAGGCTGCTGGCGATGGCCGCGCTGGTCCCGTTTGTGTCCTCCTTTACGATCTCTGCTGCTCTACTCGTTGAACTAACATCAATCCGCTCGATACCCTTTAGATACGCGCTGAGGAAAGTATCACATTGTCCCCATGCCTGTGGATGCGTATAGATGCGCTCGATGTGCTTGAGGCTGCCCAGCGGTTTTGTTCGTGGCTTGAGGGGACTGGGAATCGAAGAAGTTGGCGTGGAGGTACCAGACACATCTGGAGAGTCGACGACAGGGTTTCGAGGCGCTGCGCGACCGAGCAGGTAGTGGCTCACGTCTAGGTATGCTTCACCGCAGACCGTGACATCTGGAAATGCGTTGTGCCGGTCTGCAAGGAGCTCGAGAGTGAATATAACTGCCCCGTTCGTGGAGTTTTCGAAAGGTACGACACCCAAAGCTGCTTCTCCTGATTGGACCGCTTTGAAAACATCTATAGTCCTGAAATTAGCTTTCTCAAACACAAGAAACGTTATCACTAGATGTATCACCTGTAATAGACCCAGCAGGGTTGTAATGATATCGATCTGCGTCGAAACATGATAAGGCGGCCTGGGCGAGATCATATTTTGTCAGTCCAATAGACCAAGGAGGGCGCTAGAATTGACAAAATGTGAATACCTGATGAGTATAAGAAGAAACAGGGCCCAAAAAAGACACAACAGGAGCGCTAGAAGCAATCTCGAGCTCTGCTTTGCGGGGCTCAGGAATGGACACCATGGTGATTGAGGCTCCGCGGTGGTGGGTGGCAGCGAAGGAAAATATACATTCAAGCCATATCAGTAAAGTACTCAGGCCATTCACCGCGGCGGCCTTTATGCTGTTGAAGGCCCGCGTGTCTTTGCTGATCTTGTCTGTTTCTACAATACAGTATTTTTGGAGATTTCTAATCCGGTTATCGGCGGATGACCCCACCAAAAAAGACCACCCACGTTCCGCACTTTAGTAATTGAAACAAGCTCAGAGCCGCTGTTGTTCAAGGGGATCTTTTGCTACCTGATGCACGAAATCGTGGCTGTCTATTTGCGTCAGATAGCGGGTACCTGCATATATCAGCGTAATCTTTGGAAATTTTAGGAGTGGGACATTTCCTCCTTCACAAATGCCTGAGAAATGTGGATGTCATCGAGCCGTCATAAAACTCCAACGCTAGTTTCACAATTACAAAATCCTCATTACAATGAATGCTGTAGTGGTATTTTATTCCTATGCCCCGTAATTGTTCAACAAGATGTTACAAACCTCCCAAGCTTCCAAAACTAAACCGTCATACGTCTAGAGCATCATCTCATAGCTTCATGCTCCAAGGTCATAATATATACACATACCCGTCCTGTAGTTATACACAAACGCATTCCTCGTTGTGTCCTTATTCTGATGCGCCAGCGTACTCATCATGTCATGAATCTCACCCACATACCTCCTCTCCGCGGACGGCACCGAATGGGTGACCTTCCGCCAGCTCTCCGGATCTGATAGCCTCGTCTCTCGAATGAGTTCCATAACCTGATCCGTGACCTCAATCGCGGCTATTGGGCCGTCAAGGAATGAATGAGCGAGAGTTGCAGCACGAGACTGTGCTTGATCGATAATTTGACGCCGATTCGACTTCTTGTTCTTTGTAGCGGGAGCTAGGACGCGGACTTCCATCTCGTGATCCGCTCCGCCCGTCGATTCTTGATGGCTGCTACCGCGTTGAAGCCTGGAGCGGTGCTGGGCCCCATCTCGCTGGTCTCGTTCGCGGATTTCTGTCCTTAGCCAGTTTACTAGTTGAGTAGTTGCAATATCTGTGTCGGAAACTTCTTTCCGCCCCATGCTCTTGATCTTGAGAATTGAATCTTGTTTGACAATGACAATCCATGAATGCTGATCGTCTCGGTACTTTGATAGCACTACAGCGTATCAGCGTCATGTTAACTGGAAAGAGTAGGGGCGTAGAGTGTCAAGTAGTCTAAAAGTCTAAATGAGACAATAGGGGGCTTACAATCTTCTGGAGATCGTGAGTCCTGGGCTAGCTCCGCAGAAATATCATTTGCCCACAAGGTTTGGACAACATCAACTCCCATCGTGCGTAAGATAGCCGCATCGTGGCTACCAACAAGGACATCGCACTGCAGCGCAATTTAGTAAGTAAGAAAACCGGTGCTCGAGGTAGCACTGCTTACCCTCTTCGTACTCCAGACACCATGAATCTCGTCCTCTGCTTTCTTTAGAAACCCTTTAGGTCCCGCCTTAGGAAGTCTAGCCAGCTTTTCCCATGCTAGGTTGAACCCAACAGCATGGCGATCTGTATTATGTGAACCCGTGCGATGTCTATGCTCGCGGATAAGAGAGTCATAACGTCCACCAGCTGCAAAAACGTCTTTTACTTTCTTGTCATAGAGGCATGAAAACGTGACTCCTCCTTTGCAGAACTTCTCCCTGAGGCTTCCAAGAGGGCTGACATATATCTTGCTTTGAACCTGGAATCGTTTCGTGTAATCAATGACGTCTCGTAGATGGGCAATAGCTGAAGAAGCTTTTTCGAATGTCTCAGTTCCTTCGAAAATGGTCTTGAGTTTCTGGAAAGCCTTATTGGGTGTATCTATGGAAGTCAGCAAGTTGTATCAATAGACGAAGAATTGACATATTAATCTTGCCTCGGAAGTCAAAATTCTGAAGGTCATCGACACTCGTCACAGACACTCCAATAAGTGGAGATCTAAGCTCAGTCTTGATCTTTTGCCAAGTCCAATTCTGTACATTGAGCTTGCTTAACGTATCTGCAACTTGGTCTCGAATACTGGTCTCGATCCGGCAGTAGTCGAATATGAGATTTAGAAGATCTGAGTGGTTGATGTGAAAACACATTTGTGTTGAAGCTAGGGCTGGAAAGCTCGTCACTACCTCATCTAGAACTTTAATTACCTCGGCTTCCTTAAGTGCTAAGTCGAGGCTGTCCGATGAGACGATGTCAAAATCGACTTCGCCAAACGTTTGGGGTTGACCACCGGATTGTCTGTCTCTAAACACTGGACCGAAAGCAAATGATCGTTGTACGGACGGGTCGTGCTTTGCAATAGATCGGGCATGAGGGAGAGTCAGATCGTAAGGTAATTGCAGTAATGTTCCATTTGGATCAAGCAATTGAACGGCATTTATCCCATAATGGCGTGAACGAGGGAAGAGGAGGCTCCTCGGCGTTTCGACAGCTCCATGGTTTCGAAAGATTGAGATGAGCTTTTGCTTGACAAGGCCTTGAAGTAAAAGGTCGCTAGAACTGTGGTTAGGAGCGCCCATATCCCAAGCAAAGTCCTTCGCCTGTTTATTCGGCATTGAGAATAAGGCGCTCATCATCTTGTGATAATAAGGTGATCCAGAATCCGAAAGGCCTTCCAAAGCTCGCCGAATGGACTCGCTCTCCATTTGCAGTGGAATCTTGCCTCCCTGTAGAACTTCAGAGCTGGAGGGACGCTCCTTCGGGTTATGGTTCAGTAGCGACAAGACGATATCCGCTTGTATTGCTTTTTCAGCAAGGTCAAAATCTTTTGGTAACATTGGCTGTTTTCGTCTCAGCCCTTCGCCCACCTGGGCTCGATCCATTCCTGGAATGAGAGGCCTATAACACATCTCGAAGAATATGATGCCAAGGGAGTACATATCTACCTTGCTGGTATATGAGCCGCCACCAACACTGGACGAAATTTCGGGCGCGACGTAAAATGCAGTTCCAATACTTCTGGTCATATCCCCACTCATTGTGTGCAAAGCGGATGGATTTCTGTCTGTTGGGGCCTGTTGCCCACTGGTAGCAAGTCCAAAATCTCCAATTTTCACGCTTGAGGTGCTGTCAATGAAGATGTTTTCGGGCTTGAGATCTCTGTGTACAACATTGATTCCATGGATGTGCACTAGGCCTTCTAGAACTTGTCGGAATAGACGCCAGATCTCATCGATTTCCTTTTGTAGCCCACGTTTGATCAAATCCCGAAGTGTACGCTTCTCGCAGTACTCCATAGATATATAAAGGACTGTTTTGAAGGGTCGTTGGTAGCGCGAATTAGATCTTGTCTTCCTCAATGCTAAATCGTTCCCATTTTTGGCTCCACCGTTGAGATTTTGCTGAGATGGGTTCGTTGACTCGTCATCCTCTTCCTCGGAATCTTCAACAGCATCGGAGCCGTCATCGTAGCCAAATTCGATTTGTGGATAACCACTCGATGACATGAAATCAAGGCCACCAGTGCTGACTCCAAAGTCAATGTTGGGCCCAGTGCCGGGAGATATTTGGCTGACAGAGGGTTCAGTCGTTGCAGCTTCGGTTGTTGTAGTATCCTCATCAGTATCAGAGGGATCCAAGACTTCCTCGGTCCATGTGTTGTAGTAACCTATATTGTGGAGACAGTCAGTATCTTTAATACATGCCATAGACACGCAACTGTTCAATTCAAAGAGTCCAAGTTATAGAGGGGTCTACACTCATGAAACTGCGCCCTTATCGTAACTCATTCGCGGAAAAACTTAGAGCTTTGATGCCAGGAGCTAAAGGGGCTTCCAATCAAACATTCCCGAAAGATTTTGAATTGTACGATGACAAGCAAGAAAACCCCTGAATATTTAAGCAATCCAGCTAAGTTCCAATCATTTCCTCCGGTAGAAGCAAGAAATCATCGAGTGCTTTGCTAGCGTTTAAAATAATGGCTTGGGCTAAAGCTCAAAAGTTTAGAAAGATTTAGACTTACGGACAACTGATGGATGGCTCAATTGTGAAAGAAGACGAACCTCTTTCAATACTTCAGTCAAGGATGCCGAAGATTTCTGGGTAATCTTCTTGATGGCGTAAATTTGGCCGTCGAGCTTCTTCCTCGCCTTCACCACTTCCCCGAATCCTCCTTTGCCAAGGCGACCTTCTTCCACAAAGTCCTCCTTGTATCTTGAGAAGACACCCGAATAAGCGTTCATAGAATCGTGCCTCTGCCGTCGGGAGGTTGCAGGTAATAGTGACGACACTGAGCCAAGTCTTGATGTAGAAGCTGAGAAGTCCTGTTCTAGCAACTCGGCATCCGTTGCAAGAAATTCAGATGAGCCTAACTCGAAAGCCCGAGGCCGCTTTTTGGGATCTGCCTTGAACAATTTGACGATAAACTCATTGAAGGAGTCCGATAAAGCCAAGGAGTTGGCCATTTGTGTAGGCGAAGAGTACTTCTTGATGACCGATAATCCGAACGCCATCTGAAGGAAAAGTATTCCAAATTCCCAAATATCAGTCTTCTGGGTATATTGAGGCTGGCTGGTATTTGCTATCTCAGGTGGAAGCCAGTATGCCGATTTCGCGACTGAAATTGTATCTTTCGATTGCGTCTTTCCACTGAGATTCTGTAGCTTCTTCTGGAAAGCTGCATCTGCAAGCTTGGGTCTGACCTCTCCATCAGGTTCTCGGACTAGCAGTACATTTCCTGTATGTATGTCCTCATGAACAATGCCATGATCATGCAAGAAACGGACTGCATCAAGAAGTTCGATGGTCCAAGAACGGACTTTGCCAACACTCAGACATCCTGCAATATCAAGAAATTCTTCCAAAGATCCTTTCTCGGCATACTCAGTCAAAATACTCACCGTCCAAGCCGAATCTGAGTCTATGTCTTCATCAACTGTTCTACCGACCTTGAATTCGAAAAGACTGAGAATGTTCTGATGTCTGATCTCCTTGAGTGACTTCAACTCGGTTTCAAGGATCTGTAATTGTCGCTTGAACATGTTTTGGTCTTTTACCCCTGAGTCCAAGTCGGCCTGCTTCAATACGAGTGTAGGAGCATCGGCTTGATCAACTACAGGTCTTACAGTGAAGCATTTGGATACCGGGCCTTGTCTTATGCAGACCTTGCCTGCCACAACCTGGAAGGTAAATGGATTTCCACTGGCATCCGCTAGACTGATAGGCTGATCGAAGGTCAGACTGTCGTCCTTTCCCAGATGGCCTCCATTCTCCAAGGAAGACTGTGGAAGAAGAGCTGGAGGCGGACGGTTCTTCCGCTTGGTTTCCTTGGCTTTTGCTCTTTGGCGCTTGAGTTCATCTTGCACAAGAGACCCGAGCATACGATCCTCCTCCAGACTTTCTAATTGTTTCTTCCTTTCCTCCTCCTCTCTTTGATGTTCAGCAAGTTGAGCTGCAATGGCCTCGTGGGCAGCACGCTCCTCTTCCAAACTAGGCAATTCCAGACCAGCCGCTTTGGCCTGGGCCGCCTCGTCGAGGACTTCTTGGCAAGCGGTAACGATCTCCATGATCATTGCTTGTTCTTCTTTAACCAACTGTTTTGGTTTGGTTTCGACCACTTTCTGGATCTTGAATCGTGTCCCTTCCTTAAGGTTGAAATCGCCCTTGATATTCAACAAGGGAGCAGTCTTTGGATATGTGGCGGTGAGGACCACGCACAGAACAACTGATATATCATCGTCGTTGGTTTTGATACGGATCTCAAAACTAGGCTCGGCTTTCTAATATATTAAGTTAAGAGAATTGTCTTGGATTTTTAAGGGCAATAATCGTTACCTTCCAAGCTCCTTGGTTTGTCTCGATCCTGCGGAAGTCGTCGCCGTAAATGGAGGCCAAGGCAATGAGCTCGTCATCTTGAATTTCCTCATATTGAGACTTAGGCACAGGGTCATTTGATTTAGTCGGTTTGAGTCCCGGGAAACCGGACGAGGAGTTATTGGCTTGTTGTGGTTTCTTTCCCCAAGGGCTAGTTGGCGGCATGTTGATGGTGGTCGAGTACGGTCTCTGAAAGAGGATTGCTGGACTATTCACGCAGCCGAAGCCGCGGAACCTCTACGCGCTTGGGGTGGACATGTTCATGTAGATAGGCTAAGTGATTATGTGTTGTGTGTTGTGTGTTGTGTGAATATTGATATCCGTGGCAGAAGAATAATAAAATAGTCAGCCTCTGCCGCAACAAACGAGGCTGCGGCTGGGGCCGCCTTTTCCCCCGCCTTGCGCCAGGGAGTGGAGCTGATCCTTGTCAACTTTACAGTAAAAATTTCAGGAAAGCACGAGGTGACTCAATTTTTGACATAAATTTCTTTATCATCAGATGGAATTGACTATCCTTCAATCTGTTCATTAATGTCTTCGGTGACTTGAATCTCTTTTCTGATACTCCGAGAGTTTTTTCGACCACTCAGTCGCCCGCAATGGCCCCTAAACCGACGTCGTCGTCTTCCCTGGGTCGCCTGATGATGAGACGATCGCCCTCGCAATCCTCCACAGCTGGTGTCCGTCATTACAGCGCTCCTCTAGATGGTATTGTTCCGGCCGCGAAGCTAAAGTATGTCCCTACCAGCGGTACATATCCAAAAGGGTTCCTAGTATCCGGGACTCATGTGGGAGTCAAGCCTACGAACAAGAGCACCCCCGATCTCGCGTTCCTAGCTTCGGAAACACCATGTGCGGCGGCTGCAGTCTTCACGAAGAACAAATTTCAAGCAGCCCCTGTGACTGTCAGCAGAGATATGCTGAAGAGGAGGAACAATGCTGGAGTTCGAGCCGTTATTGTCAACTCGGGATGCGCCAATGCTGTTACTGGAAAGGGTGGGAAGGAGGATGCTGAGAACATGGGCTTGGAGGCCGACAGATGCTTCGCAGAATCTGATGATGGAAAAGGATCAAGCACTATAGTTATGAGTACAGGAGTGATCGGTCAGAGGTAGCTATACTATTGAAGCTCTCCTTCAATTAAGCGACTAACTAAGTTTTATAGACTCCCAATTAAGAAAATCCTCCACAGAATCCCCTCGGCCTACGATGCCCTGGGAACATCGCACGACCACTGGTTGGCCACGGCCCGAGCAATCTGTACGACCGACACCTTCCCCAAGCTTATTTCTCGAACCTACTCTCTACCTTCATCTCCTGGCGTTGAATACAGGATGGCCGGTATGACAAAGGGGGCTGGAATGATCCACCCGAATATGGCGACATTATTAGGAATGATTGCTACAGATGCCCCGATTGCACCGGGTCTCCTGCAAACCCTTCTCACTAACGCCGTCAATAAGTCATTTAACAGTATATCAATTGATGGAGATACCTCTACAAACGATACGGTTGCGGTCCTGGCCAATGGTGCTGCGGGAGGCACAGAAGTCACATCAGAATCTTCGGAAGATTACGCTGCTTTCCAAAAGATCTTGACAGACTTTGCTACAGATCTTGCCAAGCTAGTAGTGCGAGATGGTGAAGGAGCAACGAAATTTGTCACAATTCGTGTCACTGAATCACCGTCCGAAGTTGGAGCTCGCAAGATTGCAAGCACCATTGCGAGATCTCCTCTAGTCAAAACAGCATTGTATGGTAAGGATGCAAACTGGGGTCGAATACTCTGTGCAACTGGCTACTCACAGATCTCGGAGCCGGGCATGCCAATAAATGAAGTCCCGGAAATTGTTCCTGAAAAGACCAGTGTTTCATTCATTCCTACCGATGGTTCTCCAGAGCTCAAGTTGCTCGTCAATGGTGAACCTGAATCTGTTGATGAGGTCCGGGCAGCAGAGATTTTAGAGCATGAGGATTTAGAGATTTTGGTCAGATTAGGAGGTGGAAAGGAGGAGGCGGTCTACTGGACTTGTGACTATAGGTGAGCTCAAGCATTGTTCTGGACGAGGCGCAGCTAATTTTCCTAGCCACGAGTACATCACGATCAATGGTGACTACAGAACATAGACTCGATCTATAGGGATCATATTTGCCAAGTTCCTAAGCAAGTCCAAGCGGTCGAGAGTATGGGGTGACAAATGATAGTTTTAAGAAGCGATTAGATCACGTTAAATCGAAATGGCGTCCTGGGTAAAATAGACAAGGCAACTTCAATTGTTGAAAGCGATGAGAATTGCAGCAAGTCATTTCGAGATTATTTATGTCTCTAGTTAGAAATCGTTCTAAGTTGCTTCAACTTCCATCACTTTCATGTCCCTCGCTCTTTCCTGATTGAATCCAACTACAAACTCTCGGGTACTGGTGGTAGTTCCTGCTCGAACTAGTGAACACAGGCTAGGGATATTGAGTCGTGCTTCCTTTCTTATGCTGGTCCTTGGAAGGAGCAATCTGGGTAAGCCATTAAAAGGCGGATCTTGCCCTCCAATCTCTCCGACTCCTACAAAACATTCTCTTCTCCTGATCCCAGCATACTCTCAGAGCATCCGCTCGACCGCTAGTTTCGAAAGCCCCACCTATATTAGACTCGCCAGAAACATTTTTGAAGGATTCACGTCAGACCTAAAGGGACATTCTACAACTGAAGAAGCACGCGCGACAAGCCTCTGGATGAGAAGCTCTCTTTGCAAATTTGTTGTCGATAATTCTACTTTCTTTTTTCCCAGCTGCGCAGCTCATAATAGCGTTGGTAACGATGGAGAATGACATGAGGTAGATTTTCCCAGCTTCAGCTCATTTTCTTGAACAGATGACTGGCTTTTGGCATAGACGAGGCATACTCAAGCGGTACGGCTAGCAACAGCGCCAATTGCAATAACATGAGTTCCAGGTAAGACATCCTATTTCCAGCTCGCTCTTTGCTCAAACAGATGGCTGAATCTTTGCGGTGGATGAAGCATACCAGTCGTTTAGGACCAAGTACGTAGCACCAAGGAAGTGTCCTGAGGGATCACGAGAATGGTAAGAGCGAGTGACGTGTTTTTCTCAACTCATTTTCGAGACATTGTTGATTCTATAAAAACTCACTGACAACCAGCACCAGCGTCCTTCATTCTATATATGTGCCCCGCGAGCGTCTGCATTCCTCTCAGCAACCAGGTCATGTAAACCTTTACAACTATTGGCTGGCTGCTCTGGATGTTTGCCTTCGAGCCCTGCCATCAAATATTTCATCCATGCTGCACAAGCTAACATATGCTTCGCGTTCGTTGTCACAGTCAATGCAGCCTCTTCTGCTACGAAATACATTCCTCGATCTCCAATTACTGCACCCATCACCTCAAGCCCCTGAAGACCAAGCAAATCTTGCCCACTTCCTGTTTCTACTCAACTTATTTCCACGTGTCTTGTCGGAGCTTAGTACTTTCGCGCAAGCGTCAACTCGCCGCAGTTGCCCTGGCTGATCCATATAAATATGTGTGTGGGTACAAATTTCGTCGTTTCTCCTCCACTCAGCAAGCCCAATTGTTCCTAATCCGCTCGCAACATCAAATCGATAGTATCGCTTTCCACCACCGAGTTCGCTCTCCATTTCCGTAGCTACTCGTTGTGAGCTACTGGCCATTTTTGTGAGCGCAAGAAGGATTGAAGTTCGACTGCTCTGGACAGCAACGAGGTCCTTCAGGCCAGTGTCAATGCTGACTACGACGAAGTCCTCGCTTTTGCATTTGGGGAACACTCTCTGTGCCTCTTGAAGCAATAACTTGCATGGATTATTGTATCCAAAGCCTGCGTCCATGAATTGTATACTGTCTCGGCCGCACGCTATGCTTCTGAAAAATGTAAGCGCTGCGGATGTGGCACGCGCTACCTCCCAGATTTGTTCCATTGCTGGTGATATGGAATGTGTCTTGAACAGCGTAGGAGGTGCTTCCAGATTCACTTTGGGTATCGCAATCACAATCCTGCTAGCTATCAGCAAGTAATCACCTCTGCCCACGGGTAAACATACGTTTTGTAACTTCTCTCGTCTCTGGTGTCTCTATATATCAAGTCATGGCTGCAAGTCTGGCTACTGCACCCCCGCTGTTGGCATTGTTCGGAAACCACCTGTCTCAATATTTTCTCTAGCCCTGCAGCAGAATATCTGCCGTTGGGAGAACAAGGCATATGAAATCCCCGTCTAGGAATAAAAGCTTCCTTTGATACCCTTCTGTAGGCCGTAATACATTGCTGTACTTACATGCATAGTCTGCCTAGCATAATAGCAATGATCCTGCAGAAGCATTCAGTCAGTATACTTTGGATATCCGATCTCCAATGAGACACTCACCCTCCAGTACTTGTGCCACCGATGATATCAAAATATTCACACGGGAGTGGTACTTCCTTCAGACCTTGCTCAGCCTTGACCTTCTCCATAATCCTTTCGAGAATAAGTAGTTCTGATAGACCCCTGACACCACCGCCATCTGTATTCCATTAGCAAGGCACCGACAAGAATCCATAGATTCTAGCATACCAAGAGACAAGACTCTAACCATGATTTCGATATAAATGGCTGACACTTGCAAACTGTGCCTACTAAGTCTAGTGCTTAGGAAAGCCGTATTCTATTTAAATTTTCTAGCCTTTGATGCCTGGATGCGAATTCGTCTTGAAGATGTGACGCCGTCTGCTGTCCAATTGTTGGAAGAGGAATTGCTCGTACAGGGCAGAAATTCATGAACCATCGATGCACGATCACACATTATAACACATTTCATGCGAATTATCAACAGCCTTATCATTCTAACTTTAGCTTTCAGAAAGCTTAGTTCTCATTGTGAGATGAGGCTGAAGTACGGATGCGTTCAGCCCGGGGAATGTGGAGGCTTCTCGCACGCCACCACATGCAGTTTCACTAGAAATAGCCGCGAAATGGCACGATTTCAGAGCCGCCGTGGAACATCGGATCTCACATACACGGCAAATCCCATAAAGCGTGCATAGGGAATGAAACAGAACGGAAATAATGAGACTTATGTCATATACCTGTCCTCTATATCTATACATAGCTTCTAAAAACCCCTTTTCTATTATTTCCCTACCACTCAGCCCCAACCAAATACCTCCCCGACAGCCATTGTATTATACCTCACACCCAGTAGCGCCACGAAAATGCCAATGACATCCACAACCAGCATGACAAGCGCAGCCATCATAAACTTCGGGCAAAAGATGCGGTACAACATCAAATGCCGCCGCAAATGACCGGCCCACATCGTTGTAGCGAGACTGATGACTGCGTAGTACGCTAGATGCCATGCCAACGCACTCGTTACACTGCGCAAGATTCCTTTCTTCTTAGGTTTCTGCTTCCATAGCACGACCAGTGGCACAGAAGCAGCGGCTAATATCTGTGCCCCGAAACTGTTGAGCGCTACGAGGAGAGGAGAGTAAGGGTAGCGGATGTAGTGGAGAGGGATGAATGCGGATTCCCACTGGATGCTGGAAAGTGATGCTTGGTGCCCGGTCTTGAAGAAGTGGAATGAGCCGAGTAGTGCGAGGACTACAGGCCCGATGGGAGAAGAGGTGAGGGAGTTGAGATCGAGGATTTCGAGGAGCGAGAGAATTTGCCAAGCCATGAGCGCTATTGCACCGGCGCCCATGGGTTTCTGTACCATGAGTATAGCGAGTAAGATGTTTATTACTAGGAGGAAATATCGAGTTCCGTGCGTGTTTGCGAAGCCGAAGATAGCTACTCGTGTATTAGGGGCGGTAGCTTGCGCGTTTGCTGCTGGAGCAGCAGCGGCGCTGACGGCCACGCAAGGAGGTGCATATGCGAATGCCGTAGTACCCGCTCCGATTGCTATAGCGAAGACAGTCTGCGCTATAGGGACGCGGATATTCTTCAGTATCCCCGTAGGCCAGTTTGGAAACCAGTCGCCATCGTCTGCAGCATCGAGTGTCCAGAACACTGCGCTGAGGATAAGACCGAAACGGAATGCCCAGCCGATCCAGAAGGGCGCAAAGCCTTCATATGAACGGCTTCCTACATAGTAGGATTTGATGATCGATGGTAAGGCCACCGCTAGTATGAAGGGAATAAGGAGTTGCCATGGTGCGGAGGTTGAGGATGTTGCTGAGGCGTAGTAAGTAGAGCGGCAGTATGGCATTTGTTCTTCTCTGCAGAGCTTAGAGAAAGATGATATCCACCCTAAAGCGATGAAACATAATGAATGATAGACTCCCAGGGTTCTTTCCGACTTTTCTTCCAATCGAAGAGATGATGCAGCTGTAGCTATTCCAAATGTCGAGATGAAGAATAACAAGATCGAGTCTTCCCAGATGGTGTAAGAGTTTGAAGCAAATCCAAAAGATTGAGTGATTGTAAAAATGACCGCTAGCCAGCCCCAAAATGTTTTTGGCAGAGAATTGCCAAATTTGACCCCTTTTCTTATTTTCGCAAAGGTGACGCCGATTATGCCGGTGATAGATCCAATCGCAAGACCAAAATCAAGTATGGATCCCGCCCCCCCACTGACAATCCAAAAAGTCGGTCCAGCTGCAACTCCAAGCATAGAACCAATCAAGCCCCCTCGGACAAGAGTCCTTGCCGTAGTTTCGTCCTCCACTGATTCTAGAATTCCCTTCGAGAAATTTTCAAGCTCCAATTGCTGCTCTGCTCTATCCAACTCGGAGTCATCGACAGCTGCTGCATCCTCTGAATTCATATTTGCGAAAGCGATTAAAGCTATGGCGCCTGCGGCCAGGATGCTGACTCCAAAAATCATACTTGGCACGTCAAATCGCGCCCACAGACCTCGACAAAGCCGCAGTGTCTCTTCTTGAAAGACTGAAAATGCGGCATAGCCCTCTTTCCACACCATTTCCTTCCCGTTACCGGCAATAGCTTTCTCTGCTGCTGTCCAAAGGGTGTACGGAGAGCCGTCAATCGTGCTTTCATCCACACCACGAGCAACATAGTATGCTGCTTGGTACCTTTTGATACCCGCAGCTGTCATTCTCGCAATAGCAGCAAGGTTCTCCCACGCACTTCCTTTCTTCCCCGCGAAAGCCTCCTCGATTGGCTTTCCCAAATTATTGAATGGAATGGGCAATCCAAGAAGAAGAGCCAAAGTAGGAACAAGATCAATCTGGTTGACAGGTCGTATCTTCGCCGTAGCAGGAGGGGTGACGAAAGCCGCGTCTGTACGTCCAAAGACGCCTTTCTTCGAGTACATCCACAGCGCAGCCTCAACCTCATCGTCGCTCTCTCCACCATGATCCCCCTTCCCATCCATACCGTGATCGCCCATTACGACTAGAAGAGTGTCATCATCCAACTTTTTCACCAAATCCCTCAAAACACCGTCCATCTGCTGCAACTTGGCCGTCATAGCGGGGTGATTAGGTCCATATCGATGCCCAGCATGATCCACCCCCAAAAAGTGCGCAAACATGACATCCCATTCCCCCTTCCTCTCCGACGAAACCAAAGGCATAATATTGTCCACCACGCCGTTGTCGACAGTATGTAAATCCCACACATTAAAACTATCATACGCTCGACTTATATTTGCTTCGAAATACCCTGGGAAAAGAGCAGTCCATGTATCGTCCCCAAGATGAACAATCCTCTTTCCTACATTCCTCATCTGCATAAGCAAATTATCCTCCTCAATAGCAGTCCCAGCAAAATTAGACCCAGCATCGATGAACGTGGGCAAAGTGCCAGTAGTCAAACCCTTCAATCTTTGCAAAGTCGTTGTAGGCGGATCCGCAATAAATGGAAGCAAAAATGCATTTTGGGGCTGCGAGACAGCAGTCTCGTGTAAGAATGGTAACGCGTTGTGGAAAGCTTGTGTTTCGCTGGAGGGAATGGTGAAATCGTAGCGCAGCGCATCGATGATGACCACCACCGCTTTCTCGAAGGTTTTTGGATGCCAGCAACCGCCTTCGATTGTGCCTGCGCCTTTGAAGGGCGCGGAAAGTGCTATTGGGGGAGTGGAGCAGGAGGACTTCTCTTCGAGGACGAGGCGTGTGAGGAGGAACCCGCGGGTGAAGAAGTAGAGGCCGCTGCCGTGGATGAATCTGCATCTCTATTAGCATAGCTCAATGTGCTCTTCGCCCATGGGCGAACAATTCAAGGAGTTGTACTCACAAGAACCACATAAAAGCTGCCATTACCCACCACCATTCCCTCCCAAAGCGCGCCCTCTTCCAGTCATTCAACTTCTCCAGCGTTGTCTTCTCCTTCCCCCCTTTCCCTAACTTCCCCGCCTTTGCAAGATCCTCCGCATCTTTAAGAGCTTTCGCGCGGGCATACTGCGCCGCGATAGAATTGTAATTGCCAGGTACGGCTTTGGGGATTTTGGTTTCGACCATTTTGTAAGATTAAGTAGCCTTCAGATGATATGAGATGGGCCTGCTGTCGCATAGAAAGTATTGCTATCGAAGAGACGTGGAAAGGAGAGCCATATGTTCAATCGTAAGGAGTGTAAATGTAGGTATATTTGCTCAGAAGGAAAAGGAAGTTGTAGTGAGAAAAGTCGACCAGTGTTTAAATGGTGCGCGTACTTCTGGGGCCACGAGATGATTTTTTTGGTTGACGCGACGTCAGGGTCGTGTCCTAAAATAGGCTACATAGACGTGACTCAGTTAGTAGATTTCAGCCACCATTTGTAGTTACTGGCACGATGGCTTATGTGTTTTTAATAGCTGCTTGTAATCTTCCAATGAATACTTGATATTAAGCTGCCTTCTAGAATAGTTGAAACGGTTATGTATTGCTGCATCTCACAAATGATCAGCTGCAAAGTAAAGTACGTGGACTTGCTCCAAAAGTAACGCTCAATTTGCTCCCGTATACCACAGATTGTTATACTACAAAAGATGACATTCCCATCGAGCTCCTGATACCGATGTATAGCTCCCAACTCGCTCGATATGTGATCTCCTTCCTACCTCCCCACAACACATTCCTATCAAGAGCCTTATCCTTCCAAACCAAGCTTCTTCACAAAGCCAAGTTATACGAATACTCATCCTCCATATTTTGGCTAATCCAAAGGACAACCGAGCTATTCCCAAAGATTAGTACAAAATTGTCCATCCTTATTGATCCCAGGATTGCAACTCACCTCAACATAACCAACCCATTTGCAAGCACATTCGAAACCCCCATCCAAAGCCCCGGCCACACGACCCCCGGTACTACATACTTCAACACGAGCACCGTTACGCCTCCAGCCATGCCGCCTGCCAGGGACGCGAATCCCAAGAACAGCACCACTCTCGCCTTCCATGCAACCCCACTCCCAGAGTAAGAGAAGCTGTCGGCAGATAGACGGGTCTTCTCGATGGAATTTATGATGAGCATTCCGAGTGATGAGAAGACAAGCGGCAGCCAGTCAATGAAAGCGATGTGGATAGGTGGGTCGGAGCCATTGAGGGGGGATTTGGAGAAAACGGCTGCGTCGAGGAGGATGAAGAATGCGAGCGAGAACTGTTTATTACATCTTTATTAGCCTTGCACCTTTTAAAAGAGCCATAAAAATGGAAGATCAGGTGGGAAGTTGGGACGGAGTTCAGGTTGGTGTAACACCAGCCTCGACTTCAACCTCAACATCAACCCGGTCCGCAACTCGGGCACGGGATATCCGCTGTTTTAGAACAAGCAGAAAGTAAACAAACCAGAGCACCAGCCGCATAAACCCCCGCACTCCTCGCAACAGCGCTATTCATCCATTCCGGCCTCCTGAACTTCCAGAGACGCTCTTCCGACATCTTGGGGGTTTGTCTCTTTTTTCCGCTTTCTCGTTTCCTTTCAGCCTCAAATGATCACAACGATATTCGTTTCAAGTCTTCGTCCAAGGTTGGCGCAAAGGTGGTTGTGGTCTGGTTCAAGCAAGCTTCAAGGTCAGCTTGGTTGCGCGGCTCGGTCTTGCCAACATGGGGAGCAGCGCTAGTGGGTGGATATCACGTGTGAGCCTACAGTTTCCGTTTTGGGTGCTTCACATTCACAGGTTTTTGATTGAGTATATGAAAGTCTAGAGATTCAGTGAGACCTTTCTCTTATAGAGAATGAGTCTCTTGCGAAATGGACGTGCTCTAGACTCTCATCGATGCGCCATGGTTAACTCACTGTACTAGGGATTCTACCAATACCTAGGTATAGATTTGGGGTGAATCGTATCGTGAAAAGGAAAGAATGATTGTCTCGGTGCCCAATTTGGGGTTGCAACCAAACTGTACGTTGGTACCGAAATAAAAGGAATTCATTGATCATTTCCTTCGTCAGCCCTTCACGACTAGAAGCGGATTCCAGGCTTCAGTAAAATTTGTAAACGCGTATCCGTGCTATGTTGGACCTGAAGTCTCTATCAGATTAGAATACGATTTATACCTAACTATTCCCTGGGCCTGACTCACAAGTGACTAGAATTAGCAGATCTTCGCACAGCGATTTTGGAGACCACAATCACACAAGTCTCGAACGCAGAACATTAGAATGATGTATGCCATGTATTGTATTGTAGTGTAGTGTAGTAGCATCTCACTATTACCACCACCATGCAATCAATCTCCTCGTGCTCAATATACCCTAAAAGGCAATGTATACGCCCTCCTCCATCAAGTCGCCCATGCAAAAAATGCATCCCCCCCCCCCCCATGCATTCTGTCATCATGTACAAAGTTCATCCCCTTCCCATCTCCCCTCGCAGCAAAAAAAGAAAAAAAGAAAAGGAAAATCTCCAAAAGCAAGCCCCGAATCTAATTGTACAACAAAAAGCCTCGGTGTCCCGAACCAAAGCAAGGTACGAAGTCCCGGCTTCGAAAATGAGGGGTAAGAACGTAAGAAGGAAAATTCTCAGGCTCGTTATGGTTCGTTCCTTCTATTGATCCATCGATCCATCGGGACCCTCCACTTTCATATATGCGGTCCCTTGGGGCAAGCTTTGAGAACAGTAGAGAAGAAGGTAAAAAGCATTCCAATTACTCCGAATGACTGCCCTTCTCATCCCGTTTTCATATTTGTTGAGGGAGTCAAGGCCACTAAGTAATAAATGTTCCACTCCAAATGCATTGCATGCGTTCCAGTCATTTCATTATGACAGGTTTCCTATTATGACAGGAAAACTCCGAAAACGCCTCGTTTCCATGTACTTGCGGGAATTCCAAAGTAAAGAAGAGGGTGAATCTTTAAATTTCAATCGTCTTCATCGTAGTATCATCCTCGACCGTCGCTTTCTTTCCATTACCGCTCACCAATCCAAGGCCTTGGGGCTTAGAATCCGACTCTCCATGTTTAGCGTTCTCCTTATTGTCGTCAAGAGTAACAGGCTCAAGTAATGTCTCCAGAGTCTTGTTTGGCTTTTGGTCCTCACTGGGTCGAGGTGTTTCGACTTCAACGAGTTTCTCCGCTGGGATGCCGTTTGTTTGGACTTTGATTGGTGCTGAGCTCTCTTCGGTAACTCGGGCCAAAGGACTCGATTTTCCATAATTAGGTCGGTTGGGACTTGCGACGGGCGAAGCTCCACTGAATCGCTGCATTGAACGTCCCCGAGGCTCTCCAGTCTCGGCAGTTGGACTTGCGTAGGGCGACCCGGAAGGAGATCCGCTTGCTTGTCCATTGGGAGGCCCTTGCGACCGGCGTCGAGTTCCTTTTCGACCATATTTCTGGTCCATCCTCCACCGCAAGATGTCCAGGTATCCAGGCTCGACTTTCGTTGTCTTGAACTCCCTCAACTTAAGCTCATGGGTATCCTCGTCCACAAACCACTTGCTGCTGTTGAGATCGTCTGCCACAGTAGCCAGAAATGCAGACCAGGATCGTGCCACCACGTACTTGCAGTCGTAATCCCGACCAAACAAAATGACCTGACCCCATTTTCCAGCCGGACCTGGTGCCAAATCAACAGCCAAATTATTCCCACCCCAGTCTCGAACCAAGGGAATCCAGGCTGGGTGCGCGTAAACCTTTTGAATGGCATTCGCTGGCTGAGAATCCTGGCGGGCAAGCAATTCCTGTCTCCAGTGAAGGTTTGGGCCTTGCTGAGCGGGTGTTTTCGAGGAAGATGAAGACGAAGCGGCTCCGCCAAATGCCTTTAATGGAGTAGCGGGCTTGAAATTAACAGGTTCCCTGAGATATTCCTGGTTGACCTTCTTCCAGTTCTCCCATTCCTGTACAATTTCCTCGCAATCCAACAACATACTGCTAAAGATGATACCGGTTGGAAGACCACCTCGCTCTTGCCCATCATGAACTTGTAATGACTCGCGCACCTCCATAGGTAGAGAGCAGTCTAAAATGTGCTCTAGCTCGTTCAAATCGTTGTTCGTGCAACCCTCGCCCAGGTTATCAAATAGCTCTTCATAGTTCTCCTCCGCCCATCGATCAATTCGCTTCCAAGAATGGGTCACAGGAGGGGGTGGTGGGAGGCCTTCTTGAAAAGCTTGTAGTTGAATCTCGCCAGGTGTGACGTTTTCGAAGTTCTCATTGGTGTTTGTCCTTTTCAGATTTTCCGATCTCATACCGGGCGAGTACGGAGAACGTGGTCCTGGGCTATGGGGGTGCTGCATGGGAGAATTGGGGTAAGCGCTACCATTCAAGGCCGTTGTTGATTGCCGGTCTCCTTCTTCGAAATAGGGAGAATTAACATCATTGCGGGACTCTGAAGCAGCGGTTGCAACCGAAGTTAAGGGAGCATGTCGGCTTTGTCCCAGGGGAACATGTTGACCTGTTCGATAGGGGGAGTCGTAGGAGGAATCTGTTTACATTGTCAGAGGTGCGAGTTTCGAGACAGGAAATGCAAACGTACGTCTGTCATAGCTGGTCATCGTGTGCCAGAACGATCGAAAAGTAGAGCCGAACCTATATGACGGTCATTGTTAGTGGGGGCTTGCTGTCTTCGAGAGGGAGGAGGCAGTTGGGGGTAGAATCCTGCGCAGAAAGGGGGAACTTACGACGCCATGTCTGGCGATTGTTCAGTGAGTGCAGACACTTTGAAAGAAGACTTTTCGTGATTTTAGCCGTGTTGGCAGGTGTGTAGAAGGGGAGAGTCGCAGTGGTCGTCGGCGCTGGATTTGGGTTGAGCGATTGTCTTGGTCGACTTCGCGTTGTGTTGGTTGTGGTGTTCTGCTCTTCAGGAGCGGTTGATTAAATTACGGCTTAGCCCCGTTTTGGTTGGCCCGAGATTTTTGCGTAGTTTGTTGCTGTACCTGCCTTCCTGCAGCATGGATGTGCTGCGCGCCGAATGCTCAATATTCTTTCGAAACAGTACAATACAATTATTAAGAGAGCGTGAGGGAATGCGGCGGACGAGTCGAAATGGAGGTCCACGATGGTCAATTGCGGCGGCGAAGGAGGGATATTTTTGGAGGTCGCTGTACGAGTAGCGTGCATTAATGTACTGTGGACGTTAGAGGTCAGATTTGTGGCGTCTTTTTGGCAACACCAACAAGTACAAGTCCAAGAAAACGATAAAGACGCAGTAAGCTGTGGTGAGCTTGTCGGATACTATTGGCACTGGTCGCCGTCACGATCGCGATGGGCAGGTTATAATAGGCTCTTGTCGTCCTTGTCTCTTCCTCACCAGCGCAATTAATCATTGACGTCGGCCCTTGCACAGCACTACACCTCACGCTGGAATGCCGGAATATGCTTGCACAGAAGCTGGTTTTCGAGATAGGGGCCAGGATTCGCAGGGATGGACGTCATTAGGTCAAGAAAGCAGCCGTTGAAAACCTTCCTCCTGAATCGCCTGCAGATGCATCAGCTGCAATAAGAGTGCAATTATGGCCACACACGTAAAATAATGATAATAATATACAATCATATACAATCATATTCTCAAAGTAACACCGCTTGCCAAACAGTCGCGTATATCTCGTATGCTGCTATGTAGGTCCTGAACCCTTGAGGTGGCATTGCTGCTCCTTCCTTCCGTAAGTACTACTACCTCCTCACTGTACATGTACCTCGTGCTGCACTTTCGTTTCCGCATTCTCTTTCCACCTACGCCGCAGAGCCAGAGATGAGAGATTGGTAGGTATTTCTACCGTAGATGATTCATATCGGCACAGAGGAGGTGTTTCAAGTACAAGCAGCCCACCGCTGACCCAGAATTTCTGCAGGTCCCCGTGCGGCAGCCTCCAGGGCCATCCTCCTCCGTCTTTTCCAACCCGCCCCGAGGCAAGGCAAGGCAAGTGGCTGGTACAGACAGCCACATGATGTTCGTCGTTGGGAGAACAAGTAAGTTTCTTGGCGCCTTCATCCGTCACACTTGTGCCCCTGAAAACATGCACCCTAGAACAAGGAGAAAGTTTGCCGAGTCGTGGAGGATCGAGTTGTCGTCGCCCCTTTTTGGTGCACTGTACCGCAAATTTGTACAGTATGATTTATCTATAGGTTATTTATTCCACGTGTTGTGAGCTCTCCATACGGCAAGATGGAGATATTATTAGATATAATCTCGAAGAATAAACTATGATACCTGTTTCTGCTCATTGATGATTGAAGCTTTTGGGCGATCAAACTGGCGCAGTCGACCGCCAAACCTTCACCCCGCCTTTGCCAAACCCTGAACTGCGCCAGCTCTTCGCCACTCCTACGATGATCATGAGGCGGTAACAAGCGCCTGTAAATGGAATTCGCCTCACATCATATGCATGCTGGGGAACACTGTGCATTGCCGATGCACGCGATGAGGAGACTCTTATTCGTCGTCCCGTCTCTGCTCAGATCCAATCATGACATATCAGACGGTATTCTACATTCATTGGTTACCACATTACAGACCATCCACTCCGGACTCCACGCCAATGGACGAATACAATCAGAAAATACGCTTCAATTCGTTCCCCTAACTCTGCCACATAAACTCGCTCAGCTGCAGCACATGGTCAGCCATGCCTCTCTTCGCCACCGTACTAATGCCTCTCTCCGGACTCGAGAGCTGCTCTGAATAGCACAATTCTATCAGAGTCTTCAACTCGTCGTAGCTGAACATTTCTTTGCCACCATTCGTGTTATCCTTTCCTTCTTTGGCTTGCTTGACTGCAGCTTCAGGACCCTCACTGAAGATGTCGAAGAATCTGGCGGCTCGCTCTAGAGTCACATCTGCTTCAATGTTCTTGAGATTCTGTTGCAGCACAAGAATGTTGAGTTGCATCCTCCCGCAACCGTTAGCATTCATTGCCTTCACCATGCCTGCGTTGGTGACTAGGAAGCTATCCATGAGGAGGCCTAGACCTGAGCGGACAAAGGATATCTCTCTATCTCGAAGAAAGCGTACAATGGTCTCATCATATGAGACCAGATCAGCGTTAAGACTTAAAATCCTCGGATCAGGATCATCAACGGCTTGCTCGAGGAGATATGGCGCTGATTCTGAAGATAGGGCGATTGAGAGGGAGTGTATGATCTGGCATCGGGCTTCCATGTGCAATGTCAAGAGAACCGTGGCGGCGAGCTCGTGGTAAGACGAGACGATGGAATCGAAGGCGCTGAACATGCGTCAGCAGTGTTACATCAATGATAACAGGGGGAGGGAAACTTACACGACAGTTTCTTGGGTCATTGGTAAGTAGACCGGATTCTGTTCGTCTTGCAACCTTGAAGCGTCGTTCAAAAGTGTCCATCGCCTGTTCGCAGGTTTTTGCATTGTGGTACGGGAAGAATCAACATCATTTCTCGTTATATGGCGAAGTTGGTCGATCTTGATTCCGAGCCACTTCATACTAGTGTAAAGAACACAGAGCGATGATATTATTTCGCGGTCAGAGATTATGTCGTCCAATCGTAAGGGGGTTTCATTTGTTTGTAGGATTAGCAGCCCCGTTTCTTTCTCGAGCAGTTGGCGATCCTCTCCTTCTGATGTCCAGAGCTTTTGCATTGTGTCGTGGATATCACCAGGCCCAGTTGCGAGCAAGGCAGAAAGCTTTAATGTAGGACCGTCTGAGTCCCTAACCCGCGAGACCAGAGACTTGAACCAGTCACAGCAACGATCATAATACCTCATCATCTGTGTGATGATAAGCTGACTGAGGGCTTGATCATGGGGAATCGTATCCAGCATCCTGCAGAATGCTGTGATAAGGGCGAAGAAAGCTGCAGTTCCTTTGAAGACAGGTCTTCGGGCAATCTTCGTCCACTGTGCATCTTGCTGGAAAGAATCCGATTCTTCAAAGACAGAGTCACTGAGCTTGCCCAAAGTCTCATCAAGCTGGGGAAGGAACACATTGACCAGAAAATTGTCAAGGAAAGATGTGAGAGTGCTTGTGACAAGATCAGATCCTGGGGGTACAATGCTCTTAAGTCTCTGCAGGAATTGGAGGGTTGGCGGTAGCAGCAGGCTCATATTAAAAACACTTGGCTCTACCAATGACTTGTGCGCTCCGATACCTGACTTGTTCTCGTATGTGGTGCTAGCAATTCGCCGTGATCCGCTTCGCCCAATCATGCTATCGGTTTTGCTGCTGGCTTGCTTCTTTCCATCAGCACCTAGCTTTCGAGTCCCAGACATTAATCCTGGCACTGCAGCCCGGATAATGCCTTCTAAATCTTGATACTCGGTGGTCATCTGAATAGACTTTGAATCTGCATCTGAGAACTGAAACAATTGCTCTCGTTTCGAATCCTGTCTAGAAGATCCCAATTTGGGCGAGGAGTTAAATTGGTAAATATCCGCATCAGTTGTGACATAGTTGTGCAGCAATGATCGAATTTCGTTTTGATATAGATTCCAGAGCTCTCTGAATCCCCCTAGAAGCATTGAAGAATCCCTTGCGCCTTCTCTCCGTACAATGGCTCTGACAACGTCGTGGAATATGCGGTGGCTTTCGGCTATAGATTCGAATTTGGCGTATAAAGTCCAGAGTAGATCGTATATAACGTCTGCGCGGATGGTATTCTCGCGACTGCCAAATGCTTGGTTTCCGGATGATTTTGACATTCCACCCCGTAATGAGCTTGGGTGTTTCTGGTCAACCTCGCTGTTTGTCTCATTGACGATTCCAAAAAGCTCAACAGGAAGTCGCTGCTTGATGGTATTCACGGCTGACTCTAGAGCTCCCAGCTTATTGAGAGACTCAACCACCAACCCAATATAATAGAACGTATCTGCTTCTGGATTCCTCGTAGGGTCTTCTACCATTGGCTGAGATAGGTCCATCTCATCCAACACCTCATAGAAGGGGCGCACCGAGGACGTCGCATCCACCTTGTCTTTGCCAATTCCCCCTTGACTTTTCGCCAGTGACTGCCATCGGTCCTGGCAATACGGCGACTTCAGATACAAGTGATCATGTAGTTCCTCAATCAGGATGTCCGTCAAAGCAGTCTCCTGGTTCGTCAGGTAGCTCCTCAGATCACTAAGCGCTCCAATTTCATCCAGCGCCGGTACCCGTATTCGCCGTAATGCGGTCTGTAATATATCCACCGCGGTCAAGAATCGCTTCTCTGATATACGTGCCTCTAATTGATCCGGTACCAGCTGCAGATCCTCAATTTCTGAAAGAGTGTGCAGTAATCCGTCGTAGTTCGATGAGGCAGTTGCTAGCTTTCGAAGCTCCGGATCTGTGGTCGCAAGATTCGATTTGGACTGGTTCAGAGACTCCTTTAACTGCCGTACCCGTTTCTGGGATGTCTGTATACTGGACTGTATCTTGTGAAAAGTACCTATTGAACTGTTGAAACCTTGATGGTGCTCGTGTACAATCGCCTTGAGGGAATCTTGTAGATATCTATGCGTCCTTTCAAACTGCCGGTACTCATGCGCCCGCCCAACAGAACTGGTATCTAGCAGCTGGAGAGCTATGTGAACTGGCACAGAGTCGTTTTGGGTCATGGCCGGCCATTCTGTCTTGATATGCTCGAGGACCTCCCCAATTTGTCTTTCGGCGCTGCTTTCCGGCGCCGCCCTCGGGCGAGAGTATGCCGCCGACCTCGCTGCTGGCGGGGAGGGAGTCGGAATCGGAGGAGTCCCAAATCTTTCGCTATAATTCGTGTTGTAGGGATCATAATCGTCTGTTTCTGTGGTGGGCGAGCCACCGTATCCTCCATTACTGCTTGCATATGGATCGTCGCCCAAGCCCCCATATCGATTGCGCGCCATTTCCATTGTTCGCGGTCGCGCTCAGTCTATAGTTTGAGGCCATTCGCAGGTGATGTCGATTTAGTTTGGAACAATGTCGTGGGGTGGAATAATCTGAGACGACTGTAATGATGCGCAAGGTGGGACGGCTCGAGAAGCAGCCGAGAACGCGTTCAGCTTCACCAACTTTCAACGTCACAAATTTCTCATAAATCCTAACATTCGTGCCGCTTTTTGGGTTTAGCATGAGACCATTACCAGCTAAACGTCCGCTCGATTCAAATGCCCTATATTTTATTACGGTACTAGATAAGTTCGGAAAAGGTGAAGAATTGTTTGCTCCCCTTGAGAATGGTACTGAACTTTGCTGCCATGGGACTTTGAGATATCTATTTCAATTTTATCTCACTGCCTCAATTATCTTTGCAAGCTCTTGTAAGCTCTTGCAAGGCCGAACTTTATCATTGTATTATTTCTCGTCAGTACTGTATACTTTAAGTAAGGAATATTCAAGTGCTCTTTTCTGCTTGGGAAGGGAATCAATCCTTGAAGTCAAGGTGTATTTACATTGCCCAAGCTTTCCTATCTCATTTCTTATATACAATACTTAGTCATTGGAACATATCGGACTGCATTTTTTCAGCCTCTCCCAGGCTCTCAGCACAGACACGGCAAGTGCAGAGTCTGATAATTGCTACAACTCTTCCCACTCGGCGTATCACTCCCCGTTTGCAAGTAAAGATCATAATACCCACTCGCACTATTCGCACAAACAAGAAAGTTCAACTCTGCCAATCGTTAGCAAACCATTCTCCCAATCCAGATATCTTTCAACTTACGTCTCCCATACGAACTCCCAGTAGAAGTAATAATCGTATCACCCTCCAGCGCCCACGGACTCCCGCTGCTCGCCGCACTGAAGCTCAGTGGCTTGTAGCTCGCGGTACTGCTTCCGATATTCAGATACATGCTTGAGTTTGTGCTCTGGATTGTGGAGGCGATATTGAAGTATTCGGAGGAGGCTTCTGGTCCCATGACTGGGACGGATTTATTGGAGGGGAGCGCTTGCAGGTACAAATGGAAAATGGGACTTTGGACACCGCGCAGTTGGTAGGGTTTGAGGGCTGGCTCGCGGGGGAGGATATCAGTGGTGGGGAGGGCCACCGCACTGGCTAGTAGGGTGATCAGAGGAAGGAGAAACTGCATTTTGAAGAGTAGAAGGTTGAGAAATATGTACAGTGAAGAGAGAAAGAACTGACAAAAACAGAAAGAGACCGTAAGTAAGTCTGGAAACAGGACATAAATATATATACTGATATTTTTGGTATATAGGTAAAAGCATATTGATCGTCAGATGACGATAGATATTAAGTATTTCCAACCGGGTTCCTTCCCGAATTGTCGAGAGGGGTGGTTTCGGATTGAGGCTGAATTAACTTAGGCATCACTTAGTGCCGAAACATACATCGAAAGGCACGGAATAATATGTTCCTTGATGCGGTATCATTTTGGTGGGTTGAGAACAATGGAGTTTATTGGCTTCTTAAACATCCCGTTGAAACTCTGTGTGACATCGGGTACAGTGGTCTCCAAAAGCCTCAAGCTCCTACCGAAAATAACGTCTGCTCAACCTCCTCGTGCCGATTTCAAAAGGCCTCGCACACCACGCCCAATTCGTCGAAAAGATCTCCGAAGGCTGACGAATAGCTTGCGTACATGAACGCGATATGACGAGCGACGGACTTGTGCTAGGTGAGGTGGTAGAGCTATAGAGGAGGGCCCCTCCCACACGTACGGGTGCGTGGGGTATCGGGTACAGTCCCTCCCGAATCTTTGGGATCTTATCCACCTTCGGGAATTCGAAACCAGGGATGACTTGCTGTTGTAAAAGACGGATTGCCTCATCCCTAACTCTCTGTTCAGGCTCGCTTCTATAAAACGTAAGGCTGAACCGAATGCTATTTTCAGCACTCGGCGTTTTGTAATCATCTGGCCAGCACCTAAAATTGATGAGGTCGCCATCTGGGAACGGAATTTCAGCTGCCCGACGTCCGAAAAGGATATAGGGTTCTTTAGAGCAGAGAATCAGGTCACGAGGGCTTCCCATATAGTACAGGAGTTTCAGTAGTGCACCACACTCTGTTCCGGGGGATTCACCGAAAATCGCGTCTAATTCTATGGCAATGGTTCGTAGCCTGCTGAAAGGGCCGGTAGGCGGTCTTGTCCGGATGGCGATCTGAAAAAGGAAAGCTTGAGATTGTGCAACTCTTCCCTGGAGATCAACAGGATATCACGGGTTGGGTGGATGTACATCTTCCCTACCAGAACATGCTGTCTAAGACAAAATGCCCTCGACTGTGAGTTCACGAAAAAGGCGGCTAGGAAACTCCGTCTCGTAGGTAATTTTAATAAGTACAGGCCAGAAGCGTGAGCGTTATAACCCCATATGTCAATCCCAAGTTATTGTCAGCAGAAAGTATGAAAATCAGCTCGTGGATTTACGAACCCTCGAAATCTAAATGTTGTTCAATCAGTCGAATTGGGAGCGAATGCGACCAGATTTCGGCCTGGAGTTCCATCGGTAGCCTTGTGAAAGGATGGAAGGTTGAGTTCTTAATGCAAATTGAAGGTTCTTCCGGCCCTGTGTCAATGGGGCAGGGAGGTCCCGAAAGATAGAGTAAGTGATCGCGTACCATTGAGCAACTGTTCAGATGACGGCGCTGACTTTTATATAATGGAGATGGTTTGTATTGTCGTTCATTCGGAGAAGACGTTCGCGGAATCGAGTTAGGCAGCTATGCGGCGATGTCTCGGCCCCCATTTTCTGGCATTTGGAACAGAATATAGAATACCTTCTTTAGTAGTCTATAATTCGAATTCATTATCACCTTCATTAGATAGCCTATCTGCAACCCAGGCTGTTCAAAAATGACAGTGTCCCATATATACGATTAACAATATCCCTAGGGAACCCTATATACAACATTCCATCAATCAAGGACTAACACTTCCCAACCACGAACCCCCCAAATCCGTGAAGAAACTCGCCCCCTTTCCGCTCGTCCCATTCCCATTCGCCATCTGCACAGCAGCAGTAACATTACACCTACTCTTCAAACTCCCCGCCGCTGCCAACTTCTTGCCCGTAATGTCCTTATACTCGCTCAACAAACAGCTCTTGCCCGGCCCATCCTTACAAGTAGGCACCGGGTACACCGCATCATTAAGCAAGATCCGCACATACGTCTCGTTCTTCAGATTGGGATTCCACCAAACCCCGCTCTTAACTTGACAGCCCAATCTCTCCAACGCAACAGTACCCCTCATGCTGACAAAACGGCTCGCGATGTACTTCCAATCATGCGGGATCCTGGAGCCGGAAAGAGGAGATTGATCGCTCATCACCCCTGTAGCTGCAACAAGCTCTGTAAGTTGCCCATCATTCAAGAAAGCCGTAATCAAATCCGGCACGGCGAAGGCACTACCATTCGCCGCCTTTCCAGTTTGCCCTGGTCCATTAAATAGTAATCCTACAACCGAGTTCAAGAATGGCAGCATCATTTTCGATGGCAAATCAACGCCGTCGCCGATTCCGTAGTAGTAGCGTAGGTCTTGAGCGTATTCATATTGGCGCAGCTCGGCGTTGGTGAAGATGCCGCACCAAGGGGAGAGAATGCCTGTGATTTGGGACTCGAAGCCACAGAGGTAGGGGAAGATTGATACATCTGAGGTGGTGAAAACCAGGTCGCCTTTGAGAAGGGCGTTAAGGCGGGCGGTGATTGGAGGCAGGTAGATGTTATTCCATTGTGTTGCTTGCTGGGTATCAGTATTGAGTAATTTCAGGAAGGAAGGGGTAGGACAAACCGTAGTCACCACCACTGGCATCAACAAAATTGGGACACTGGTCACTAGGTGCTAGAGAGTCGAACAAAGCCAATGGGCTACCGGTTGCGTTGACAGTGATGACCGTTCCAAGAGTAGAAGCCCTGTTCCCTAGAAAACCTCGAACAAAGTTCTGCGCTGTTTGAACAACACGTGGGTAAAGGTTCGACCATGAAATAAAAGGAGTTCCATCTGTGTACAGCTGCGGATATCTGCCCCCCATTAGCTAAATTTCCAATTATATGAAACCGAGACTGACCTGGTCCTCAATCTGTACCCCAAATCGAACGCCTCCTTCCATCCCGTTGGGCTCTGTTGGGCAATTTGCGCAGGAGGGTTCGTAAGAACTGGCTTCCAGCCCTCCAAGAAAGCCAGCGATTCTCTAGCTGTAAAAGTAGTATTTTGGATCTACCACCTGTCAACACCGAATCCACCGAACACCAAATGGAGGCACATACCTTAGCATACAGCGTAGTCCACTGGCCATAAGCTCCCGTATCCGGGAACCGACTGCCGTGTCTAACCACATATGCAACTTGCTCAACCGTGCATCCATCAGGGACGCTGTTGTCAACCCAATTGACATTTGGTCCTACTTCCATCAGCCTTACAATCTCACAAACCCTCCTCTGAAGGCAGAATCAGACAAGAGGCAACACATACCCGCATACCAGGGACTGTTAGCCCCAAGCCATACCAACGGATTTGCTGCCGAATCACTATCTGGCAACACAATGTCCTGCTCCGGGCTCAAGTATGTCTGACCTACAACACCGGTACTTAAAGCGAGGACAGCAACCGCACTTGCGAGGTTCGTCTTGGGCGCCATCTCAAAAGTATCTAGCAATTAATGAAAAATGAACGTGTGCAAGATCGAACTTCAAAAAAGCACACCGAAGAGAAACAGAGCCGAAGCGGAAAGACGCCAACCTACTTATATTATCACGGGCAAGAGCAAGAAAGAACAACCCACTTCAGTGCGGAGAGTACACAGTCATTTATCATTTTAATTGATTGACTGGCCAGAACACGTGGGAGCAGCATTGGCTTTGTTGTTGAAGTTCCTTCGGAAATGACATCCCGTCTGGGATCGCTTCTTCGCTTGTCAACCCAAAACCCCTGCTGGAAATGCATATCTACCCCACTCCTCTACTGCAAGGTACAAGCACATGTCAAAGGAGAAGGGGCTTCAGTGAACGTTTCTTTTCATTGCTCTAGAGAAAAACAATACACTCATCCTCGGAAACTCTGTATGGAAAGGTAGAAACACTTGGACGAATGCGGGACCATAAGATGAAAAAAAAGGCTTCGTATGATTTATTCGATTGGTAGACCACAATTGTTGACCACTCCTCCAAAGCAAGTAAACAGCCATGCCACATACCCCCCAGCCAATCGCTCAATCACTCGCAGCAGAACTTTTCGGAATATAGCACCGTCGTAGAAGAGCAGGACAAGTGAGATTCGTGAATTGCTCGAGCCTTCGTCTTGATCATATTCGTGAAGTTCGTGAAGGGCGCACAAATTGTCTGAAAAATGCTGGAGATCTGGTCAGCTACTGGAGAGTCTAGGACGCTGGGAAGCTGCCACATACCTTAGAAGCACTTGCGGTGGACGATGGAAGGTCCGCTCTCGTCGTACTCCTGCTTTGAGATCCACATTTGCTGGAAAGTAGATAGAGAGGCGAGAATGGAACCACCGATCCAGACGGAGTACTTTCGCTCGGGTGGTGCAATGATCTTGACCTTCATGGATGATGGTGCAAGAGCTGTAATTTCCTTCTGCATACGGTCGGATATACCTGGGTACATGGTGGTTCCACCAGACTGGTTGATTGTTAGCAAACTGCAGGTATCACTTTGAAACCGCACAACTTACCATGACAATATTACCATATAGATCCTTACGGACATCGACATCACACTTCATGATGGAGTTGAAGGTTGTGACGTGGATACCACCGCTCTCAAGACCCAAGACAGAGGGCTGGAAGAGCGCCTCAGGAGCACGGAAACGCTCGTTACCAATAGTGATGACTTGTCCGTCAGGAAGTTCGTATGACTTCTCCAAGCTAGAAGACTGGCTGGCGGTTTGAATCTCTTGCTCGAAGTCAAGAGCAACATAGCACAGCTTCTCCTTAATGTCACGAACGATTTCTCGCTCGGCAGTGGTGGAGAAAGTGTAACCACGCTCAGCCAAGATCTTCATGAGATAATCAGTCAAATCACGACCGGCCATGTCAACACGAGCAATGGCGTGAGGAAGAGAGAAACCTTCGTAGATAGGGACGACGTGGGTAACTCCATCACCGGAATCAAGAACGATACCAGTGGTACGACCGGAGGCGTACAGGGAAAGCACGGCTTGGATGGAGACGTAGAAGGCTGGGGCGTTAAAGGTCTCGAAAACGATTTGCGTCATCTTCTCTCTGTTCGACTTGGGGTTGATGGGAGCCTCAGTGAGGAGAACTGGGTGCTCTTCTGGGGCCACACGAAGTTCATTGTAGAAGGTGTGATGCCAGATCTTCTCCATGTCATCCCAGTTGGTGACAACACCGTGCTCAATTGGGTATCTCAAGGTGAGGATACCACGCTTGGACTGTGCCTCATCTCCAACATAGGAATCTTTCTGACCCATACCAATCATAATACTACATCCTTATCAGTTTTTTGTTCTTCGTGTGTGCTCGTGCCACGGATGGCGGGGAAAGGGGGGCGGGGTTGGGAGCGTCTTACCCATGGTGGCGAGGACGTCCAACAATGGATGCTGGTAATAGTCAGTTCTCCGTTTGCTGAATGTCAATGTATTACCGCTTGGCAGCTGGGGCAGCTGCCATTAGAGGAGTGTGAAAATACTTACGGAAAACGGCTCGAGGAGCATCATCACCGGCGAAACCGGCCTTACACATTCCAGAACTGCACAACCCGTCAGCGATATGTCACGTACTGTATTGAGTTGACTATTGGGGTCGGTAGTGACGATTCGGACGCTGTTGCACCACAGAGGCTGCCCCACTGCTGATTGCCAGGCTGGCTGGAGGGATTGTGGAAGCTTACCCATTGTCAATAACGAGGGCTGCGACTTCTTCTGTAGATGGCAGAGAGCATTAGCAGGTAACCCGCATGGTCGAGACTAATGCGCTGCAGAAGTACTGCTAGACATCTCCTGGGCTCGCTGTGCTTACCTTCCATGGCTGCTGATTACGACCTTAAGTCAATAAAAGTTGAGTTGTGTGGGATATGGCGGTGAGCAGCTCTCACGATAAGGATCGAGAGAACAGGTACGAGAATGTGGAAGATCACGAAGGAGATTCGTGGTCAAAAAAAGACAGAAGTTACGGGGGGAGGTGGAGATTATGAGGAGACGTCGAAGATGAAGGAGGGAAGAGGCAGTCGGTCGGTCGATGTCACAACGAATCGAAGTTCTTGTGGGCCGCGACTGCAGGAGGCGAAGCGAACAGCTCGAGCAGAAAGGCAAAAGGAAAAGGCACAGAAAAGGGGAACGCCGCTTTAGAAATGGGGACTTGGACTTGGACTTGGACTTGGACTTGGATTTGGACTTGGAGTGGGGAAGGAAATTCAATTTTGGGTGCGGGTAGGATCGAAGCTGAAGGCTGGACTTGACTTTACGACGATATTTTATTCTTCAATTTCTCTCTCTTGCTTAGCATTTTTATTCCGTGGTTGGAACACTGCAAAGTGTTCTCTTCTCGATGTTGTGGCTATGTGGCTATGCCCCGCCAACCCCGAACCCGCTCAACAGTTCCCAAAGCGGACAAGCTCTGAAGGCATTCACATTTCACACCGCAACGCCGAAGCACAAGCATTTGCAGCAGCATCCTTCGTCTTGACCGCAGCAAATTACTGCATTCTTTATTTTGACGCCTGCGAGAGAGGCAACCGCACATGCACACCCTGCTGTATCACTCGTCGCCTCTAGACGCGCGTCAAGAGGCTGCCCAACAGCCAACGGTCTCTCTCTGGAGGCCTCATATTGATTTATATCCGGGTATGCCAGCCTCCGCCAAGCAGGCTCTCATCTACACCTCTCTCTTTTTTCTTTACGGTTTTCGATTGATGTCAGACTGCTTGCGTATGCAAGGGCAGCACCCGGCAGCAATGCGAATGTTGCCCAACCCATCAGCCCAGCCACCTACGAAGTACGAGGGCAAGTCGGAATCCTTTCTCGGACAGCAAGCGCCTCTACGGCGCCTGAGATGGCAGTTTTGTGCAATTATTGAGGGGCAACACTTGAATTCTTGGTGGGGTAAAGTCGTGACCCGAACTTCTAAAACTTGATCTTCTATTTATGCATAAATTATTACTTCTGAAACTCGATATGAGATTACTTGCCGTCGTACAGTAGATCTCATAGATCTTCAATTAAACTTTAGCCTGCGGGATCTTGAGAGACCGAAGAAGAATGAGTCCCGTAAGCACGTGACTGCTTTGCAACTTCCATTTTCTCCTCGGTGAAGGTTGTAGCCTCGTTCCATATAATCACGTTCTAATTCACGGTCGACCACATCTATTACCAAATTACCAAATTCAGTTGTCCCGGTGTTCGATGCTGCTTTTGTGTGGTGGGAGAATGACGAAGCGGCGACCAAATCGGGCGATCGGTCAGGAACGCGACTCGGAACATTTCGGTCAGGGTAACAACGTCAGAGTCTCGATTGAGCAATTCGGACTAATATCGCCAAAGGCTCCAGCTGGAATGTTTTGGGTTTGATAAGGGGTGCCTTGTTCCGAAAAGACCTTCCAGAGCTACCATCAATTACATACTCCGATCGAGTAGAATTGGGTACCAGGGGTGTCCAGACGACAGACTACCCTTCTCAGACTCAGACTTTCATTTTATAGGTAACCCAGACCCAACGGCATTCACTGTTGAACCTCCCAAGCTATTCCGAACCGCGAATTTCAAAACTTTGGTCAAAAATCAACAGGGCATTCAATGAATTCTAAGAAAAACATCTCCTAAATCCAGGCCAGGTAGAGAGATGGGCCCAAGTGAATGAGATTTTGTTGAACAAACCAGTATGTGTTCGAAATGGGATTGGCCATTCATTTGATGTGCTGAACAAATGTAGACTGCAGTGAATAGGGATATCCGCGAAACAAGACATTTCGATGCTCTCTTTCCTCTTTCCGTTCATTCATAAGCCGCCTTGCGTAGTAGCATCCAATACGCACCATTGTAGAATGACCTTCCAGTGCAGTCCGTAATTCTAAGTATGCTGAGAAAGGTTCTAAAGAGAGGTACTCTAAGCACACCACCCTGAGGAGGGTTGAATAGTCCTTTCTCTTGTGTCTATTTTAAAGGAACCAGCTGAATCAAGATCAGAGGTAGCTTCCAACATGTAGTTTGCGATACATGAGAATGGTTTCCTCTATACGGCTCTCGCCACAAACGCTATCAAGTTCTGAACGAGGAATGTGTAATTCGAAAAAGGACTTCTGGTGATATGAAACTGGCTTTACGCTTACCGCTTCTTGAAATTACGGAAAACTACTTCTCTTACTGACCTTTCAAACGTAATGAGAGGCTCTTTAGTACTCTCATAGATCCTAGCCATGTCAGTATGGCGGTCCATTTTATGCACCGTTCTCAGACAGGACATCAAGTCTACGAGTACGGAAGGCTTATCGCCTAGAAGAGGGAAATAAAATGCAAAACATGCAATTCACCATGGTCCAGGAGCAAAAGCCGTAAGTATATGAAATTCTGCAACTACTTGCATTGCAACCAACTCTACTTCAAATACTTCAGCCAATTTCCACTGACCGCGTATCCCACATGGATCATCTGCAGATACTATGAATCTTAGATTCTTGAGTCCCGAGGCTAATGATAATGTTTTAAACTTGAAAGATGTTCCTTTTCTATAGATTTAGAGAGGTCACTGTGACGCAGGGGCAAAATGCGGGGTCCAAGGCGTGTGTTAAGAAAACGACAGGGTGACTTGAGTAATATCAAAGAAGATGCGCGAAGTTTGTAGAGCAATCCAAAAAAACAAAATCAAAACAGAAGAGTTACCTTTCACAACCCTCGACGAAAGATCCATTTGGAGTAATCCACGAGTCTACAAATACTTTTACAAATTTTCGACTACTCTGAAATTTATTATTGAATTTTGACTCACTCAATACGCAAAACATCCTCCTACAACTACCCCGCCATCAACACCACATATCAACCCAACACAATGGATCCAGGCATGAATGAGCTCCTCAAATGGAGCGTCGAGAACTCCTCCGCCTCAGCCGCAGATCCAAACGCCCCGCCTCCCTCGAACCGCAACCTAAACCCCGACGCCCTCAATGCGCTCTTCGGCGGTCCCTCAGACGCAGACCTCATGCTCTCTTCAATGGCCTCCATAACCTCTACCGATCCAGCCCTCACCCTCGACGACAAGCTCGTAGCCTTCGATAACTTCGAGCAATTGATCGAAAACTTGGACAATGCCAACAACCTGGGGCCGTTGAGCTTGTGGACACCATTATTGGGCTGTTTGGTGAGTGAGGAGAGCGAGATGAGGAGGATGGCGGCGTGGTGTGTGGGAACCGCTGTGCAGAATAATCAGACGTGTCAGGAGAGGCTGCTGGCTATGGGTGGTATCCCTAGCTTGGCGAAGATTGCGGTTAATGAGGCAGAGGGGGAGGTTGTGAGGAGGAAGGCGGTATACGCACTCAGCTCGGCGTGCAGGAACTATCAGCCGGCGATGGATGCTCTGACAGGAGAATTGGGAAAAATTGGAAGGGAAGATTGGGCGAAGAAGGTTGATGCTAGTAATATGGATGCGTGTGATGCGTTGATTGGAGCTTTGAGAGCGGAGGCTGCGAACGGAAAGAAAGCATAGGGTCTGGAAGAAAATACGGTGCAATTGCATTGGGACAGAGCACGGCGTTGCAGTGTTGTGCTATGAAAAATTGGGATATGATAAATTGCTCTAGGCTCTGGATCAGGGAATCACCCAGTCGAGTTACAGTAGCCATATTATCAATGGCAGATACACTTTCCGCCAACGTCGAAATCTGGGGTAATCCCGTTGCTGTCAAAAATCTCCATGAACTGTGTCCTGCGCTATCAAAAGCTCGGTTAGTCTTGATTTTAGTATTGAGATCAACGCGAAGCCAAGACAATAAAGTTTCGTGATTACGTTGTTTGAGCTAAATAGGGTGTAACGTCTACTATTTCATCTATGGCCTCGTGTTGCTGCCCAAAACAACCGTTCTTGTGACCCTTGCAAAAGCCCTTCAAAAGCTCTCGACATACTTTTTGTTGACAATGGCCTACAAAGTTACATGCCTTCACTAGATTTTACCCAGAAACGATTGTCAGCGGAACCCTGTTGCCAGCATACCGCAGTCCTCAGATACTAGAAGGAATTACAACGAAGATCAGGAACTCAAGAGTTATTGAGCTACTGTAACCTGCATTATTACTAAATACACCTTCACTTCACCAGTCCAAATTGGATACCCGTTGATTTGGAATGTTCTGACAGTATTTGGATGGCATCCTGGTCAATGGTAACTCCACAAAAGTATGCCTATACTGCTAGAACTTTACAAAATTTTAATCGGATGCCAATCATCCATTTGCCGAAATCAGGGGTGAGCTCGGCATCGTCGCGTCTAGATGTGCCCAAATGCATTAAGGGTTCGGTAGCTTAGTTGAAGGTACCCTAGACAGAAGCCACAGAATGTAGGGCATGTGGCATGTTTACTTAGATCACGGCAAGGATCATGATTTAAGGGAGATCCTATTCAGAATGTCTCATTCCGAACGGCCTAAGTATCAGTGAAGGAAATTCTACAAACTACCACCTACAATTTCCCCACTTGTGCAACCGATAATAAAAGGTACTCCTCATCTCACGAAAGTGAAATTTCTACTTTTCTACGATCGCCGTGAAAATGGTTCCCAAGCTATGATCATCCAACGTTAAGCTGAGTAACCCAAGAACGGTCTTTCGCCAACATCCATTTATTGTGATTTGCCAATTTTGAGGAATCGATCGTTGCTTGCCAATTACGCAAACGACAAGAGATTAAGTCTCAAGTAAGAAAGATGAGTATTCAAGGGCAGAGTACAGACAGCTAGCTAGCAAGAGATTGACTGGCATCTCAGATCGATACCTAAGACTGGAGGTTGTTCCTGGGCGAGGCCGACACCGACATGATTGGGCAAGAAATGCCAACTACCAGTGTTCTGTCGATGATGGCATTTGGCTACCGGGGTTCAAGCTTTGCAGCCAAGGTAATGAAGACAAAAGCGGACTAGATCAACTAGGTCTCGATCACCTTAACCCACAAAGGCACAAAGGCTTCCGACCTGAAGGAAAATGTCTACTGTAATCATACACGTACGTCAATACACTAGAACTACCAGCAAGAAATTTCCGTGGACAACCCTTATTCAATTTCGCTCCTACTTCTGAAGTTCAGTATACTTGTGCTTTCCTACGCTACTGGCTGCATCAGCTGACGTACCTAGTCCGCGCCTGATCTACACAGCTCTCCAGGTCTTCAACTCCGCTCCGAGGCATACCAACCATTGTGACCACTGGGCCAAATGGGGGCAATCACAGTCATCCTCAGCCGCTGTCACACAACATATGTGAGATAATATTAATGAAGTTGAGAGGTCGGAGCAAAATCGGAAACGCATCCTAGCCATCTGAAAACAACCTTCCCTCTGACAGGCAATGACATCTAACTAGCAACATGGCGTCAATTGACCACTGGACGACTCGGAAAGAGCACTTGCGCTTCACAAAGTACGTCTCCTCTGATAGTAAAAGTCCGAGATGTGAGACGGGAACAGAATTTTGGCAATGAAACTGGGATGACTACTCTACTCTACCCCTCGTCCCAATTTTTGGCAGCCATCAGGTGATGTTGCTCGACAGCAAGCCACCAAATCTTCAGACTCCTGGTAACTGGTAACTTGCCCGCCGTCGTCAACGTCCGCACAACGGAGATCCCCCTTTTCTTATTTTCTTTGCCGACCGGCTCCACCGCTCCTAGACTCACATGTCAAGCTGGAAAAGTTGAGCTATCACAACTTTTCTAGCGCCACATTATCCATCGGACGACACGCCCAGCGCCAGCAGAAAGAAGAAAAACGTGGTCAGCATGGGGATGACAGCGCCACCTACTCGGGAGCGCTCCACAGAAAAAATCCAGTGGTAAGGTGCACACATGATGTGGTGCCACGAGTGATAGCGGTCTGAGAGGGCGGTGATAATTCCGTATGCGGGCTGGTGTTGCAAGTGACAGAGATGGCGTCGGTTGAGCAAACGGGAAAATATTAATGCAGAGTCCAAACACCGCAGTGTTTGGCTGTGGCGTGCAGGGGATATGTTATGCGGGGAGTACATGTTTATGCATTCGGAGGTTTGGCACGCATTTTCATTCGAGATGAGGTCTGGTTCCTGAATCCTGAGAATGAGATGACTCGCGAGTCGCGCCGTGGCTGAAATCGGCCGTCCAAGAATGTTCGTCTAGAAGGCCGAGATGTCGTTGGCAAGGACCAACCTAGAAACTTCTTTCCATGATCTGCTCGAGTATCTGAGTTTAAATGAGTTTGGACCACTTTTAGACTCGAGGTGCGGCCCGCAGGAAGCGATTTCAAATAATATTTTGCTTCTAGACTCAGAAGAGTTTGGCTTCTTTCCCAAGTACTACTTCGGGCAAACGCCACGGCTCCATGTTCATCAGGCAAACAGAGTTCGGATGGTTGGCCCGAGGCTAGAGGTACAGAAGTCAAGGCGGGTTCCGTTTGCGACCACTTCAAATGAAGCAGGTCTAAAAGGAGAATTCAGGAACTTTACCCCTGAGTATTTAATCTGAAAGATTCGCTTGCATTCGCTCTATGGGTACATGCCTCCGGGGATCCGGCAATTGCGTTACAGGGGTTGATTCCGCGACTCTGGGTAAATTGGAAAGATGTGTAGGGCATAAGAAATATACGGTCGACTCAATGCGATACGGCGTGAATGGTATCGCATCAAGTGATATGAGTAGTATCGTGCCTACGGGTAAAATGGGCAGAGACAGCGGAATCGGAAAGTACTTCTACACTACTACTCGAGCCTGAAGGCATCGTAGATCTGCCGTTTCTCTAGCGGCGCATTAAGTGATTGATCAAGATTCAAAACGGGTCCTCGATGGCTGAAAATCCCACGCGAGAGTCGTGTACAGAGGGGGAGACGAACGCGCGAAGACTAATGCAGGGCGCTTGATGGGATTTCGACCGACATATTATTATAAGTGGATAAGTAGTATCAGAAAGAGTGCAGAACTAGGGTTCGAAAATAAGGGGCTATTGAAGAAGGCGCGGATGTCTTTACTCTTGTTGGAAGAGGATTGGACAAGAGATAGCAACGCAGTACTGAGGGTATACAGCTGGAAAGCTTCTTCGTCCCTTGATGCTGATTTTCCCTCGCTTCTACTTTCTCGAGTGAGACAAAGATCCAGGGACCAGGACAAGCAAAGTCTGACGCTGATCAGATAGGGGCAACACGAGCCAAGGGCAGGGTTCCGGCTCTCAGAATCAGGACTATGACAGTGATGCGATGAAAAAAGACGGGGAACATTTGCTCGGCAAGGAACAAGACAAGGTTCACAAGAACAACCTCACGCCCCACGAAATACTTCATAATCTCCAATTATTTGACTTCCAATATATATCACTATTTGTGCATAAAGTTCCGCCATCTTTTCTTAGTCTCACTCTCACTCACTTACTTCTCTTACCTGCAGCGCAGCGCAGCGTAGCGTAGCAGGGAAAATAAACACACGACGGAGGTACAGTATTTGCAGGGCTCCGCATATAACTTGCAGCCTCTGCAGCGTCGTTGCCGGCCTCCTTTCCCATTCGACTCCAGTCTGCTGCAAAGCGGGCACGCATATGCACACGTTCGCAGCCCATGCTGCCGTTGGATGAGATCCTTTCTTGATACCGTGTTGCTGCCCAGTCTTAACCCGCGAACTTTCCATACATCAAGCAGCATCGTACACGAGACGAGTCCCGACAACCAAACCACGGTTCAGCTCCTCGCCGCCGCGCAGCGCACTGCATCTCTGCTGTAGACCCACTCGACCTGCGAGCCGCATAAGAGAAGCAAACGAGGGAAGAGGCAAATCTCAAGCCGACCGCTACTGGCGGACCGTTCTTTCAAGCGCGCTTTATTAATATGCTTGCTACCCGTTCAGTAGTGTAGTACGGTAGTTAGCTCTAATCCCCTCTTCGTTGGCGGCCAACAAACGGCCTCATTCTTTCTTCTCGGCCTTGGACCTGGACTTGTGCCGACTTCAAATTCGAGTTTCTCGTGGGACACAGCGGAGACCACGGAGAATACACAACTTTGAGGCTAATAACATGTGCGAACCATTCCTTTGCATCTGAACTATTCGCCCTCGAATTTTTCGCAACTCAGACCGGATCGCAACGATTGCGCACAAACGCTGCCGGTAAGATGATAGTCATGGAAGGTATGATGCTGGTGCCTCCGGAGCGGGGCACTATCATCGGGCGAGCAATGTGGAAGGTTGGTCTTTTTCAATCCCCTTGTGGAAGTTTGTTCTAATGTGGTGTTTTTAGCCTCGCTATGTTGTCTTTGGAACCGGTGCACACTTGAAAACACAGACGGAGCTCATGTCGGAAACAACGGGAAAGACTAGCCATGGGCGTAAAGGTCTGAAGTCGACTTCCTCGAAACCGAGTCTGGTCGAATCATCACCACAAGATCTCGAGGGACAAGAGCAAAGGCTATATATCTCAATCTACAAGGCCAAGGTGCGCAAAAGTTGTGCTGGGGCTCGAATGCCACAAACTTACTTTACTAGGGCGATTGGGAATTCCTTGCACAGCACTCTATTGCTGCCTTCAAGTCCTGCGAGATACGGAACGTTCAACACCGAAAGCAAGGCCCTTCACTGCCCACCTTGATGGTTGAGTTCAAACCCGACTCGATGTCTGAAAAGCAACGGAAACGAAGATCAAGTAGAACTGCTGGACTTACATCCAAGGATCCCTGGGCTAATGTTCTCCTCTTTCGAACTATACCTGAAGAGCGATACAATATATACGATTGGCAGGCCACAGTGAAGCCAAGGCTAACACCTGATGCGCCAGACGATAGCCCTCTCAGTCCTTCGAGCCCTTCGTTCCATACTTTTACAAACCCATTTGGCTCTCGAGATGGGAAGACTCCGTCAGGCTCCACAGGCAGGCCAGAATTTCAACGAGTCGGCTCCAATCAGAATGTGAACACCTACCCGCATGCGTCCAAAGATAGAGATAGGCCTTCAGCTATGATCTCGCCGTCTCCGAGTCTCCGATCCCGTCGATCAGACCTCTCGTCACAGGCTAGCTCACTACATCCACCCATGGGATTCAATCATAATCAAAATTACACCAATACACTTCCATCTGACTTACCGTCACCGGTATCGACTTCCGGTTACGATACTCAGTTTATTGAAGGTTGGACATCAGCACAGGGACGTTCGTCAGCTTTGTCTTCGCATACAAGAGGAAGTAATAGCATCGCATCAGCGGTCACACCAATTGCACCAGTTGTCTCGACACCTCCAGGACCACGCGAGACTATCCTGGATAGGGCTTTCCAAATGAGGTATATTCCAGGGGGTGAGCGAATCCAAGACAACGATGAAGAGAAAGTCAGCAGCATTGCACGCTTCGAAGCACTGATGAAGGAAGTAGATGAGAGGAAGAAGCACAAGGCTACTACTACCCACGAGGGTGTGCGAAACAAGTCAGAATGGGATCTCGATGAGGAATCGGAAGAGTCCGATCTTGAACTTGACGACGAGGACGACGATGCAGACGGTCTCGAAATGTCAGATCATGATATCTCCATTCCGACACCCGCTCAAAGAGCCTTGGACTACATCTCAGGTCGACGCACGCCCCTACCGCCTTCAAGCCGACCTCTTTCTCCCGCCCCAAGAAGTCCCCCTATTCCATTCTTAAATCCCCAAGCCATGTCAGCCTTTCACAATGAACCACCCTCATCGTCAGGCGGCGGTCTCCGACCCCGTGCTGGTACAACCTCATCTCGGAACAATACCAGCCGGCCCACCTCCCTCGCTCTCCCGTCCCGCTCCGTTTCAGCCATTACCATACCCAGTCTCAAGGACAACGGCGCTAGTCCCGGTAGTAATCTGAGGGCCAGCTCGTCGGACAAAGAAAAAAGAAGGAGTAGCACGAGCGTTAAAAGACTTAGCTTCCAAGAATTTGCTAAAAGGCTAAGTTCGACGAGTAGCCTGCTGCTTGTGCAAACAAATGCCAGTTCGAGCTCGGGAAGAGATGGTAGCCGGAGAACCAGTAGTGAGTACGGGGCAGAGAACGAAGAAAAGAATGTGCGCAGTCCCATCATTGTGCCCGGTGACCGAGACCCTAGAGATAAACGATGCGGATGGAGAGGCAGCGTTGGTGTGTTCGGTGGCGAGGGAGGCTTTCTATGAAGACGCCGAAGAGAGCATGTGCAAGCGATGATACCTTTAGATGATTTTGATGACATTTTGGATTCGGCGTTGGACATTACCCCTCCTGCCAGGAAAGGAAAAACCAATGGGCGGCATTTTGAGGCGTTTATGTGATACTATAGCATATCTACCACCTGTTGTTATTAGGGGTGGATTAGATGATGTTTTAGGGTGGCTTTCTGTGTTGTGTTATATACCTATATCCTATGCTGCGATTATGTTCAGAAACATAATTAGATGCTGTTAAAATATATCTACTCACATCACACATTACTCTCTGCCTCTGCTCAACCCGTGTCCGTGATATTTCCATGTTTTCTCAAACGAATCGAGTATTGATAAATAAACACATTATGATTATAGTAACTTGCTACTAGCAACCTACTCGTCATACTCCAATGTGAGTGTAGTCGGGATCGGTGACTCCTTCGCATTCCCATCCAAATAATGTCTCATATTGACACCTGCAAATTCATGCTCAACAACAGTGAAATGGCCCTGAGCACCCGGTGCCCTCCGCAAATTCTTCAGCTTGAAGACCTCCTTCAGCGTGGCAGCAAGGGAGCACCCAACCAATCTGGCTCCAAAGCAAAAATGTACTCCATAACCCAGCAAGATGTAATCCGCGAACGGACGGTGGGGGTTGAGCTTCTCTGGCTCAGGGAATGCAACAGGATCCATGGCTGCCTTGGAAGTGGCAAGAAGTACAGTATGGCCGGCCTTGATATGCACTGGACCTCGGACACCATCCATAATCGTGATATCTTTGGATGCCACGCGGGGTAAGCCAGGGACAACGCCCGCGTGCCGCATGCCTTCGTAGACGAAGCCTTGGAGTTCTCGCTCGGAAGCAGGGTCATCTTTGTGGGCAAGCTCGACGATACGTGCTTTGTATTGTTCGTATCCTTCGCTGAGGAATAAGTCGATAAGGAGAGATGCCTGCTGAGTCAAGTTCCCTGCAACTGGTGCACCCATTCCAATACAGTCACCTACCAGATCACCAATGGGCAATTTGGTCTCGTTGAGGGCGTGGTAGAGCCTATCGGCTTCAGGACCCACTTCAAATGCACTTCCCTTGGCGAGCCAGTCGACGATGCCTTCTGTGAAGCCTTGCTGAGTCTTTAAGTGAGCCTCAAAAATGCCCCTAAGGACAGGCGCGGCCTGGAGTGCTCCTTCCCTGAGTTTCCACTCATTGGCAGGAATGATGTTGAAGCTCTGGTACATGAATAACACAAGGTAGATCGTGAATGCCTCGGGAATGGACAACAAGCCACCAGGATGCTGTTGCGTTTTGAGAGGGATGGCAAATCTCTCTGCGAGCCACAGAATTGGTGTTACATTCGTGACATCACGTACGATGTCAATTGACCTTCTCGAGCTATTCGAGTACTTCAGCGAGTGTTCCTTGATGAGCTTCGCAACATTGGTTTTGAAAAACTGGGACACCTTTGCCTCGAAACCATCCTCAAAGAAAATCTTGTGAAGAATATTAGACCTAGTATCATGGCGCTTGGCGTCGTCCCACCCAATCATGAAGTCGTGCCCATCAGTGCAGTCTCGAATGGCCTTTTGGTACATGACGCGGAAGTTCTCGCGATCCTCGAATATCTGTTTACACGCATTATGCGTGTAAATGCCGACAATGTCCATATCGCTTGATCCTCGTTCTAAATCGTAGTACTGTATAGCCTTATTTTGCTTGACGATGCCCTTGGCCGCTGCTGGGGTGTAGAATGGGAGCAGAGCATATAGAGAGGTACCGGTGTAAGCTCCTGGGAGGCCTTTAAATAGCAGATACGGGAGCATGCCGCCATATCCTCCAGGCGGGATATCTGCGAGCTTGGAGAAACCCCAGTTGGTCAAAGTGGTGCTGTTGAAATCGTAGCTGAGAAACCGATCACCACGGACAAGAGCAACGGCATCGTCAAGGATGCCTCGTCCTGTTGTCTGTCCAGGGCAAACACCGGAACCGGGCATAGCAGGTTTGGTAACCTCAGCCATCAAACCTGGGTAAAGTTCAAGGTTTTCAATGTGGCCATATAAGAGCTCCGCCGCTCTAGCTGTTTCCTTATCCGGATTCCAGTCTTCGAAATCTTTGTAAGGCTTCAAGTTGAGATATCGACGAAACCTGGACAGCAAAAAGCAATTAGTAACCAGCATCCCACTAGGTTATAGGGTATGGCTACTCACTCGTTCATAGTGCAAACATTGAAAAGATCCCGAGCTTGCAGCTGACCCATGAGATCAACAACCTTCAGGCTAGCCGGAGTACCGTGAGCGCCAAAGGCGTGGGCAGGTTCATCTACACAGTCCTTGAGAATCTCAGCAAGATCAACGTCACTGAAACTACCATCTGGACCTCGTTTGATGCCTCCAAATGTCCATTCCTTAGCTGGCGTAGTCATGAGCTTATGTCCGTGGATCATCATAACTTTTTGAAACTTTTCAACAGTCATATCATCAACGGATTTAAGATCCGGGAGGCTTGCCCGCAACAAATCCTCCATCCACTTATCATCGGCTGCAGAGAGAGCGGCATGCCAGTGATATAGCACTGCGAATTCCACGGATACAACATTACCAGTTCCTCGTTCGAGACGTTTTCCGGATTGTTTAATTTCGGCTCCAAGGTCGAGTGACCATGTCGAATTGGCTCGGGGAGTATTTAATATGGCAGCGACGTAATCCTTTAGCACGACAGAAGCAAAGTAGCCAACATTTATGTTTCTCGAAAGCTGGAAGATATCATTGTCCTGCCTGCAATCGCGGATATGTCAGATAAAGCTATGCATCCAAATGAGAAAGTTTCCAAGCCCTTACCAAGCTTTTTGTTCGTCATTGAGTTTGTCCCAAGGCTTGTACTTCCCCTGTTCGTTCACAGTCATCAGGTTCTCCGCAACATGATTGTGATTTCTGCAAATAATATGGAATCAGCTTCGGATACTCTAACTTTTGGATCCTCAAAAGTCAATCGATTTATTACTTACCTCGAGAACATCAGCAAAACGGCAACCACACCAGGCGGCATCATCATAATTCTCTCAGATGCAATTGAGTCCGGAAAGATTTTCCCATTCTCGTAAGTCCTGACTCTCTTCTGTTCCTTCTCGGTATTCCCATAGATAGTACTGAGATCCACATAACTTGACGTCTCATTGATCCATGGGTCGGTTCGAGATGTCTGGAAGCATTCGTGGATGACTACTGTGGCGAAAGAGAAGAATAGACGATTCAGACCTGAAGGGTGCTCACGAAACGGTCCTCGTCGTTTTAGCAACTGGTCAAAAACAAGCTCCGGGTCCGGGAGATTTGGGCCTTTGGGTTTTGTCGGTGGCACGCTGCGGGAATATGGTGATCCAGCTTTGCCCATTTCTGGAACCCATGGGTTGTTGCCACTTCCATCGTGCTGTCTATATCTAGCTGTCGGGCCTGCTGTCGTAGGTGGAGGGTGAGGAAGGTCATTATATAGCATTCCTATGAAATTGCTGGAGACTGTTGCACTCAAGCCGCTGTTGAGCGGCAGGGACTGAAGCATTGAGACGCCATTTTCGAGCAAAAGCTCTTTGTCGTTCAATGGTTCACCAGAAGCAAGAGTAGTTATGGCCCCTGCGACGGTTTTAGCGTTTTTGAGGCCGAGGTGAGCAAGGTCATGGCCAATTGAAGTCTTTTCAGATGCTGCAGCTCCGGCTTCGTCATCTCGTTTTCCATCGGGAGCTCTGGCAGGTTTGCGCCTGATTGATCCGATAAAGGACTTAAATTGGCCAGGCATTTTGACTAAGTATGTAATTCGATTCAAGAACTAGAGCTGAATGCTTGCATATAGTGAGGGTGAAGTAGGAAAAACTTCAGATAACTGAACAGAGGGAATGAACTTCTGAAATGGGGGAGCACAAATCATGCAGCAATCGGAAAATAAGAGAGGTAAGGTAGAAGCTTCCCCTGCTTGTTATTGATTTGCTTTTGATTGGACGACATTGTCTCAACGAATACTCGTCTCGCAGTCGAACAATGCAGTAGTGTTGCATTATGGAACTGAATCGGCATTAGCTGTTCTAGACGTGCAGCTCTCGCGATGTTCTTGCGGATCATTGGAGACTTGATTGCCGTGGTGGCTTGCGTGGGGAGCAGAAGGAGGCTAGCTGAGTGGACCGGTTGTGAGGTATCATGACCTAGCGCTGTCGGGTATTATTTGGCATGCGGCTATCCCGAGTTTTGTCTTGTCTTGTCATCCCTGCTGCGGATCATAACTTTAAAGCTATTAGCATAGTTCTGGAAGTGGCAGCCTTGTTATTGATTGGCTCTCTAGATTTTCTTGGGTAAGGAACAGTTACCATAATTGGCTGCCTTCAAACTAATATCTCCACTCGGTCTTTAGGGGAGTGAGAAGTGCGCGGCGGCGGAACGGGTTCGGACGCTAGATGATATTTTATCATATTTCCCGCCTCCAGCTTGCCCTGAGGAACGATGAGATTGGCAATAAAGCGGCAGAAACACCTCCACTATACTGTAAGATGCTTGAAGCTTGACTGGACCACAGTTGTGCGAAGAACGCGCAATGACATATCACATGGCGCGGATCTGCATTAGGTCTTTCTTGTGTTCAATATCTGCAAGCTTAAATAGTAGAAGCGCCACTGATATGGTCCAAATTTCCTTACTTCGTCGTCACCTTGCATAGCGGAGAGGACACTGAGAATGACGGCAGAGGGGATTGGACAGCCGAGCTTTCCGCGCCATACCACGAACAGAGATCTTTTTGGTATGATCGGCGACTCGGTTTGGTAAGTGATCTAGCTCGAGCGGGTACTTGCCGTTCTTGTGAAAGGTGCTCTCGGGTCAATCCATAGCTAATCAAGAATTTGCTATCCTGCCATGCTACCAGATCAGATGAGATCCAAAGTTCCTGAATTTGACCTCCTCATCATTTGAAATCCTACGATAGCCTCTCAGACTTGAATTGACAAATACAGGACGGTCTCAGCGTCTATCAATAGTAACACAATGAGCAACGGTGTACCGCAGGCTCCATGGAGGCCAAAATCATACCCCACTCAGACGTGGACAGAGGATGCTTTGCACAACCGATCAGCATTTGCGCCAGAACAGTCGAAACCACTTCAGCTTCCCCAAACAATCCGCGCTGTCCAAGACTCTAATACTCCATATCCAGGTGAGATAATTGAGGAGCCTTTGGTTTTCTTTCCGGGCGAATTGAAGAAATTGTACAAGCGGAGAATGTCCCACAGCTCCTGGAACATTGATCTGCACCTCTTGAAACAACACTGAAGAATCGATGCTAACTTCTCGTTCTTCTATAGGAGGCAGGACGCTTGTGGTTTGTCTCGATGGTACCGGCGATAAGTTCGACAATGACAACAGCAAGTGAGCCAGAGTATTTTCGTTCCTTTATCCATACACTTCGCGAGTGCCAATGCCTTTCTTGAATGATCCAGACCTCTCGCGGCATTCTGAACAGATATTGAAATTCGCGAAGAGTCTGAAAACTTCTTCGTTAAGCAATGCTGACCCAGAAAACTTGCAGCGTAGTAAATTTCGTAGCGTGTCTCAAGAAAGACGACCCATCGCAGGTCACATACTACCAATCAGGTATTGGTACGTACGACGGACATGGGTTGAAGAACGGTATCTCGGCTGGAATTGATATGGCAATCGGAAGTGGCCTTGGAATCCATATCAGAGATGCGTATAAATTCCTGATGCAGAATTATCGCGAAGGGGATAAGATCTGTCTTCTGGGCTTCTCGAGAGGATCATACACCGTTCGTTGTTTGGCCGGAATGTTGCATAAGGTCGGATTACTCCCTGCGCATAATGTGGCGCAAATTCAGTTCGCGTACTCATTCTACAAGACTGATACACCAGAGGGGTGGAAGATGAGTGGCGAATTCAAAAAGACTTTCTGTATAAACGTGGAGGTGTACTTTGTCGGGATCTGGGACTGCGTAGCTAGTGTTGGGTTCATACCCAGAAAGCTGCCATTCAGCAAGTCGCCAACCAACACAATCGGCTATTTTAGACACGCAATGGCGTTAGATGAGCACCGGGCGAAATTCAAAGTTTGTCAATATCAGCATCAAGATCCCGCAGCTGATCCTCGGAAAGCGCCACTCGTTGAGAAGACCCCAAAGGCCAGACTTAGAGTCGAGAAGGATAAGGAGGAGGGCAAACTTAAACGAGCATTCAGCTCTTGCTTTGGCTCGAAAAGTAAACCGAACACCGAAGGAAAGCCAACAATAGGCAAACGAGTTTCAACGTCCTCGACCTCCTCAACTTCTCAGCTCAAGAAGTTTGAACAAGAACTGAAGAAAATCGAAGAAAACAAGGATAAAGAGCAGGATGAGCTAGAGGCGCAATTCGAAACAGAAGACGAGTCTCTGCATAAGCATCGAACAACAGACGCCCTGGAAGTTTGGTTCGCGGGATGTCAGTAAGTAAAACTTTGCGCTTGTTCTCATGGAAGCTTAGGATCCGGACCTTCTGAAATCTTCTTCGGGAATTTGGCTCCTCAATAATCTGAGACTTCTCTCAACACCACATACTGATTAATCTATAGTGCCGACGTTGGTGGCGGAGCAGTGTTCAATGAAGAGCGCCACATGCTCTCACGTATACCTCTCCGCTGGATGATTCGACAGTGCTTTGAATGTAATACCGGCATACTCTTCGACACCGCGTCGTTGGCCGAAACAGGCCTCGATGTTCCCATGGTCTGGCCGGTCTACATCAAGCCGAAAAGGCCAGTGGTTGGCCCGTCACCCACAGTGATGGAGTCGTACGAATCGGGCATCCTACCTCCTCTCCGGAAGCGATCGACCGCGCTTGGTGTAGATAAGGATGAAAAGCAAAAGAAGATTAAAGAGCGGGTTGACAAAAAAGCAGCTGAAAATGAAAAGCGTCGGTTGCAAGTCGACTTAGATTTGCTGCCGGAGCAGGTTGAAGACCATTTTGACGCTATAGCACCAATCAATGACCAGCTTGTACAAGCCAAAGGGTGGTGGGTCCTTGAAGCCTGGCCTGTCAAGGTGCGGGTCCAGAAGAAGAACACCGACGCGTGGGAGAAAGTGGTACGGATGAATTTAGGCAGGTACAGAGCTATCCGTGAAATTGAGCCGGCCATGCACTGGACCGTTGAGTTGCGCATGAGAGAGGATGGGTACCAGGTTAGGAATAGGGTAGACAAGGACGCGATTTGGCAGATTGCGGCTTGACATTGAATCTTGAGAATTGGGAGTTAACGTCCGCAATAACGGGGGCCTCGCACGTGATGGCCGAGCACTTTTATACTTTGAATAGCATGGCGAAAGATACGCACTGGCATTACGAACAGATTAGCGCAAATTCATCGTTTTAAGCTCACTTATATTGATGTAACGACGGTAAGATGGTGACAGTAAGAGTTGTGAGTATAAAGGCAAGATGGAATATTGATAAACTTACGGAGCATAAGAGACCCCACTTTACGGGCTTATATGCCAGGTTTACAACGTATAAATTCGAGAACACAAATAAATTTTATTCCTCCTCCAGATACAGCGCAAGGAAATAAACCAATAGACGCTGCTCCCGATGCCATAATAACGCCCACGCCCATGCCCACACTCGCCTATACAAACGCTTTCATCATCCATTTTCCCAAACTTTCACATCCACCAGATCCTGATTCATAAATCACCATCACATCTCAAATCCAACCTCCACCCTCCTGCTGCCCCTGACTCCTAAATTGCAAATCTCGCTCCTCAAACGGCCCCAAGACCCCTTCAACAACCTCCCAAAATCCCCCTTCCTCCATGACAGCCCCAAATGCAAAACACTTCACCAATTTTCCTAGCCCCCTCTTCAAACCCTCAAGCACCCCTTGGGTCTCCAGCAATCTCTTTGCCCCAAACCGCTCACTGAGCAGAAACCACGCCTGCACAGGCGTGATCTCGAAATCACCTTTGGGGAGGCTCTTACTCATAGCATAGAGCGTTTCAAGAGATACGCCGGAGCCTTCCCACTGCGCAGAGTCGAGGGACGAGAAGACGGGGTCGGGGGCAGAGGAGTATAGGAGGGTCGAGGCCATGAGTTCGTGGCCCGATGCGGCGCCGCTTGGGTCAAAGGTTTCGGGATGCGGTTGAAAGTGGGTGCGGCAAGGATGTTCGAGTCTGGATTTTGTTAGTTATAGGCAAGTGGTGAGGGAGGTAGTCGAACGATAAAATGAAGTTAATGGCTATAGTGGACATGTCTTTCTTCTGGTGTCCGGCTTGAAGGTTTGATTGTGGAGTTGGTACTTTTTGGGCAGATTTGGAGGAGGCTGCTGATTGAGGGGAGACGACGTTGCTAGGTGAGGAGGAGAAAGAGCCGAAGATGTCTGGAGAGTTAAGGATTTCGGGAGAGGGGTCGTAGGTGTTTAGTGGATTGATATGGAGACAGCTGGCTTTGATAGCATCGTCGAAGTTGACGCTGACCATTGATTTGAGCGATGAATCCGAATGCCACTGTGAGTCGTTTTGCGAGTTTGGTAAGCTTGCAGCGAGACTTTGAGACGGATTTTGTTGCGGTTGAAAGTTGATGGTGAAGGTATCTTGCTCAGGACTTGAGACTGGTATGCCGGTCCTTGAAAGTGCCTTTCTGATGGCGTCGTTCTCTTGCTTGACAACGCTGGCCTCGGTTTCTGTGGTTGATATCATTTCTCGCAAGTCTATAACATCCTGTTCGAGATGTTTGACGTAGTTTGCTTTTCTTTGGCGGTGTTCTCTAGTTTACCAAATAAGTGTATGTTGGAATAAATACTGAGGAGAGGTGGGGAAAGAGCTTACATTTGAGCCTTCCGTACTTGGGCCCTTCGATGTTGTTTCGCAGCTAGTGCAGCAGATGCCGGATCTTCGGCCGGCTTATCTGTTTTCCGTTGGTCAGCCATCAGGATAAAGATTTTTCTGTCTGAAGCGAATGTGTATGAGAAGGGCCAGTGATTACTAGGTTGGAGTGGTAATGCGGTCTTTTTAAGTACAATTGGACCGATTTGGAAGGTAAAGGGTATATCAAATCAAAGAACAAAAGAGGGAGTAATGATTACCGTTCCCAGGATTGGTAACATTTGGCATAAACTTGACCTTTGTTGGTGAGATTTTATCTTTGGATCGGTGCCAGAAAGACTTGAACGGCCCGGACTTTGACTCTGCTGTGGCCATGTTGGAATAAGCTTATCTCAATCCTTGATTCCAAAGATTCGCATCTGACCGCCAATCGTAATGAGGGAGATAGCCGATATCATGTGGGTAAGGTCTTGGAGATCGGGATCAATAAAAGGGACTGTGTCGCTACGGATTCCGTCATCCGCTTTCGGAGGTAGTCCTCAGATGCAAAGCAGCCCTGCTACACCGAGCTCCGTGAGAGTTTGTATTCATGAAGCAAGTGTGGAATTTAGGTTGACGTTGACGTTGACGTTGACATTGGCGTTAGCAACGTGCATGCGACCTGCATTGGAGCCGCTTTCCCGTGTCAGATTTTGGAATCATTTTTGTCTCAATCGGGATGCTGACGAGCAGGGATTACTGCATGGGTGGCCAAGATTCAAACCTTCTCGAAGCCGATGGCAGAAAGATACCAGACGTAGGATTTAGAATTAAATACGACGTTTGAATTGAAATCGTGACTGATGAGGTGAAGCACAACGTGATCGGAAATCACGTAAAAATGCTCCACCAAGCTACTTTACCAGTTGCTATGACCACGCTCTTGTAAATGAGATTTTGAGATGACCGAGGACGAATCCACTGGGAGATCTGGTTGCGATGAATCTTCTACTGCCCTTTTTATTCCAAGACTGTAATGCATGCTGGTATATAACGCTCCTACTTATCATCCCATCGTGCGCCGATAAAACACATAAATCCAAATACGCCATCCAAATGGATTGCTTGTGACCCGTGCAATCAGTTGTCAATCCAACCGCCAACGCCAAAATGATGTTTGCCAACCGTCTAGTATGCCCCCAATACCCGCGTTCGATGCCATTCTCATGTTAGCCTCCCAAACGCCTATGTATATTTACATCAGGACACATTCTCGATCGGGTTCCTTCTGCCCATTCATCTTCGGTTTGTCTTTCTTCCCCTTGTGCAACTGAAGCTGGTTGGTTTCGGACTGATCGAGGGGTTCCTTGCTCTTGTCCCTTTTTCTATCCCTTCTAGTCTTTGGTCTGACAGGTGCTCCTTCATCTGTTTTTAATGCATGCTCGTCAACGTTGATGGAGCTTCGATTTGACTCCGACGCGCCGTCAATTTGTCCGGGCACATCTGTAGCGCCTGCAAAATCTTTCGGCATTTCGTTCCTATTGAGGTGTTCTTTGCTAGCTTTCCAACCAATGCGTGTGAATGTCGAACTCAGTCTACCCTCTCCGGACGCACTTGTAGGGCGGCTCTTGCTTCCAGACTTTGTGATTCGAGCTGCAGCTCTAGAAAACCTCTGAACTGGGGTCTCTTCACTTGGTGTAACCGGTGTCGAAACACCAACGCTGCTGGCCGTGCTCGTAAGACTGGTTTCCGTCATTGCTGTGCTTCCACGGCGATCTTCGTCGCCTAAATTCATGCTTGGTCTAGATGGGTCGTGCCGTTCAAGATCACTGGAGAACCTTATGGCAGGAGTTGACCCGACTGAAGTCCCATCAAAGTATCCCCCGGAGGAATCATCCGTCGGACTAGATATTTTGAAGCCTACTCCAGAATCGGCGTACGAGGGTGGTTCCGAGGCCTCTATAAGTACTTCTAAATCAGAGGCGGTTTGTTGACAGGTTTCATGCAGTGGTACCACTTTGTAGAACAAAAGATAAGGGCTCTCCTCCTTCAATTCCTGCTCGATGTCGACATGGCAGACCCTCGGATTTCCCAGATCGTTATGTCTAATCCATGGATCTTCTGGATAACGAGGTGGCTTCTCCTCACTATTGAGTGCCTCATCCGATTGAGAATCGCCGTCGGCTACCCGAGTCACCCCGCGGGCAAATGCGATGTAGTGTCCCGAGTTTAAGGATTCCCCTTGGTGACATATAACAGACTGAAGGGAAAGCTTAAAGTTTCCCATTGCCGGACCACTTGCTGGCTCGGAACCTTCGCCTTCAATGAAGTGCGGTAGTTTGATGCTCTCGGGAATGTCAACAGGGGCTTTGTTCTTCCTTGCTACCCCGTCCACTACTGAGTATCTTTTTAGGCAGATACCTAGGACAGGTCCCACTTTCTCAAATTGGTGTAAAACGTCTGAGTCGTTGCTCGCAGGATTATGGACATTCCAAGCTATTTTATCAATTAGCACATGCGTAGCTTTGGAGCCATAAGAATCAAAATGTAGCATAATATCTAAATGAAATGGTGACGGACGTAGCAGATTGAAGAATTGCCATGCTGGCATCATGACCTCTTTTCGTGTAGACCCCTTCCGCATGGAGTTCGGCGTCCCAGCCCTGTCAGACTGAGGCACTGCAGTCTCATGTATCTCATCCTCTGCCACCCGCCTAAAGATGCTAGTAGCACGATGTCGACCGGTTGGTGAGATTGGTGAAATTGGAGTTTGCGGTGTTGTCGAACTCTCACCCCACTCCGTTGGGGTTTCAGACCAGGAGACTTCTGCAATTTCGATATGCTGCGACACATTTTGAGAAGCAGCATGAGACTGAGCAGAGTGGATCGAAGACTTGGTATCAGAACGTTCAATTCCAAGTTTTCGTGTCACTTCAATTCGGTTGTTGAAGTAGTTCTCAAGACAGTCCTCCAGTTTGAGTGGTACATTCGGATCATGGTCGTCTGGTAATGCGACATCAAGGAGTCGCTCGTTGATTTCCTTGTGGTCGTCCTCATCATCGTCGACGCCAGTATGGAAAATGTCCACCTTTAGCTTAAGCAGAGGTAGACCAAGGATTTCAGCGATGAAGCTGAAGGCTTCGGACGTATCTTGCTGCTCAAGTTCGGCGGCTTCCTGCCACCCGCAATCTCTCAATGCTTCTTGTATGAATCTTGCCTTGGAAGGGAAGTCAGCAATGAAATTAAACGAGGGGTCGTCCACCAACAATATCAGTTTGGATCAGCATTCCATTTCTGAGCATGTTAACCCAAAGTCGAATAAGGAAAGCCAGTCGCTGTCGAGGTTCTTCCTCGAACTTGTTGTGTAAGATGGTGTCAAAACTGGTCGATTGAGCAAACATCCCAAACAGCAGGGCGTCCAAGTAGCATGTTACGTTCTCGCGGTTCTCAGCTCCCTTCATGGTGATTTTTGGGTCGAATGGTTTTATATACCCCTCCACAGATTCTTGCCATAACAAAATAGTGTCTAATGCTTTGTCTACATCTCCATTTGTGTGTCCGAACGAGAGTGCGTAGTTGATCTGCTCATCACCTATGTGTGAGAAGCCACGGTCGCGTAGTCTGTCCTGAATCTTGGAAATCTAGGATCTGTTACCAAAGGGTTCTAAGCCAGGCGAGTAAAACTCACCTTATGGCTCGTTTCCTTGTCGGCTTTCCTTTGGGCGTCGGATTTGAATCTGAATATCGAAAGAAGGCTGTCGTTCGAAGTGAAAGTCTGTAACCAGAAACCAGGGCGAGAGTCAGTACTTGTGGTATAGACCGCAAAATTCGTAGATTGAAGGACTGGTGAGCTCTTTCCATGGGGATTGGAAAAGGCTGCCGATATTGCGCTCAAATTTACAGAGAAGGGTTTCTTCTTCTCTCGTATGAGTGGGGGGCAGAAATTAAAGAGGCTTTCGCAAATACGTCACCTTTTTATTTGTCCTGTCGGAAGATTTGTCCCTTGATCTGTCTTGCGACTTGTCTCTTGACTTGGCCCGTTTGTGAGCACCGGTGCCCCCAGGCTTTTCTCTCTTGCTGAGGAAACGATTCATGGTCACTATGTGTTGCATTCTGGACCGAAACTTATTCACAGAAGGTGCAGGTCGTCTGCAAGCTTCGTTCGTGAGGTTTCGGCTCGTTTTATTTTGCAGGTAGAGGTATTCGCGGACCCTCTCTCACAGCAGCTTTAGCGGGGTGCGCGGAGGAAGCTCCAGGGTCTTCCTTCAGCTTCAGCGTTGCCTAGAGAGTCTGACGCAACGCATTGTCTTGAGGCCTTTCGGTGTGAGGATTCGGTGTCGCGCATAGGCTCGGAAATCGAGAGACAAAGTTGGCAGCCCGTCAATTGTACGAGTTTGATGCGTTGCTGTAGAGCGATGTACCTCCCAGATGTTCAGAGGAACGCGAGATGGAGTTGCGGAGCTGCTGCAGCCAGGGTCGAAAGACCCTTGTCCTCAATGTCCAGGCTAAAAGGTTAAACAGAAACTTGACCTTGTTTTGCTGCCTTATAAATAAATATCTTGGTGCCTTATTTCACAACATCTCGAGATTTTTTGGTCGACCGCGGATAAATTTGTAATTATACCTCCGCCATGGCTCTACGAGAGCTGCCATCTGCCCTGCGGCAGCTGCTTGTCAGAGATCTCCGGTCAACGGCCACGGTGCCAACGCAAACTTTTCGACGATATGCCTCTGGACAAGCTGCTGCAGTTCAGGAGGCATCAGAAGATCTAGATGATCTTGAACCGCAGTCCGCGTTGACTTCGATAGAGTTGCCCTCAGAAGCAGCGAAGGCATACGATCCAATAAAGAGGTCCCAGGGGCGAAAAAGACAGCTTCCAGCCAGTCGGTACGATGCAGTGCCACATCAATTAAAAGGGAAGATGCTAATCTACTTCACAGATACCAATATCGATCCCCAAGATACTATAGAGGACCGCTCCATCCTCACCAGCCTCCCCCAACCTCGGACCCTGCCTCACGACAGTTCGTGCCTGGCCCCTTCTCCCACACCCGCCTCGAACAAACATGGCAATCTACAATTGCCCCAGATCTAATGACTCTGGGATACGTCCACAAGCCCCCGGGAACTGTCGACACTCCAAAATCCGAGCGCTTACGCACTTGGGACGACTCCTCTCCATACCACAAGAACAGACCGAAACGTGGGCCACGAGGTCCGGAAGGTGTACTCCGACTAATTGAAAAAGACATCAATTTCCGCAATGTTCCCAAAATCGAAGGAGTGACGGTACACAGCATGATCAAGGGCGCAATTGATGATTCCTCCCACTTGCATGTAGCTGGAATGGTGCTTCAATCGGTTACGGGGGTAAGGCCAGTGGTCCACAAGGCAAAGCACAGCGTGGCGCAGTTTGGAATTAGAGAGTCCATGCCTATATCGCTGACGTGCAAAATGCGTGGCAACCAGGCGTGGGAATTCGTGGATAAGTGTATCAATATTGTATTCCCGAGATTGAAGGATTGGGAGGGTGTCAAGGGAACAACCGGCGATAGCAGTGGGAATCTTTCCTTTGGGTTCAGCAGAGAGGGTGCGATTTTGTTCCCAGAAGTAGAGATCAACTACGACGTGAGTTTCTCGATACTCCTCCAGAAGGTAACAATGCTAATTTGAGACAGATGTACCCGCCGAGATTGATTCCAGGATTTCATGTAACGGTTCATACTACCGCCACGTCTGACAGACATGCCAGGCTACTCCTGAGCGCAATGGGCGTTCCATTCTACGGAAAGTTCGTGGACTAGAAAATGCACAAAACTAGGAGTTGGGATGTCCATAGAAAACGTACACCATTGTATACTAGTTGTAATACGAACCACCTCACAGTAGGCCTATGTGGCGTTTGAAGAAGCTCTTGATTTTCCCGACTCGAGCAATGTAACACCTGCAAGTGAATTACTCTTTCATATTCTCTGCGGGATCATTTGGTGTTGTGCGCTAGAACTCAGAGTGAGCAGTTGAAATGTACCAGAATAAGTTGTTTCATAGCAGGTTCTAGCTTCACGAATAAGCATGTTCGTGAGGGTACGTTTCAAACTCGACACATCATGTTGAGGTTGGTGTTTGGATGCCGCTATTTATTGTTGCCCAAATATTCTCTTTTCGCCAACCTGATCTTGCAATTATCTTCACCGCCCTCTTTCTATTCTCAACCCCTTTCAATCGCGTCAGTGGAATCTTGTGAATTTGGTGCGAGGTAAGATTTAAAACTTGGGACCTTTTCGCAGTGTCAGGAGAGACACCCCCTCAGATGGACTGCTTCAGGAGTGCCAACAACCATCATCACTATCACTAGCTATTTTCTCACATATAAACGTCATTTTGAATTCATACTCAAGAGGCATGAGTCAAAGGATCATTCTAGCATCTTTGCGCCCAAATTCGCCATGTTCTTCAAAGCCCCTAGGACGCTTCAAGGATTAAGGTTTGCTCATGTCCATCACATTCAAAGGACGAGCAAGGCAAAACGTTCCAAGTCCTGTCAATGTGATTAGATTCTATAGCTCTTCACAGCAGGTTTGTTGCACACCGTACTGTGGCACACTACGTCGACATGCTAGCCGCCATGCCTTAGCTCCTTGATCCTTCTTATCAACATTTAGCATACGCCCAAATATTTCCCGCTGATTATATCCTGGACAGGAAGGGTTTTGGGGCTTACAACCACGAGCTAGCTACAAGACTGGAAGACTAGTCATACACTTATGTATGCCATCAAGTCAAGAAATGTTACACTCGAAGCACTAAACAGCGGCACCTTCCCCGAAAAATGCGAAATTCAAATTGCCTAAGACAGCAGGAGCAGACAAATTCGTGTCACAATCTAGCGCGTCTCAGCCTCTCTCCCCGTTTTTGTAACTTCAAGATGACTCGATGAGAAACCCCACTCATGAACTAATGTACAAAAAGCGGTGAATTTTACTGTTCTTACGGAAAGAGATGGAGACCCATCTGTTGATCACAAGGCATCTCAATTTCTTAACCGATCTATGTGTCTTCCCCACTGATGCGCGGGTGATCTGCGCCAAGCCGGGCTGGACGAGGGAGACGGTACATCTAGTTCGCGCTTTGGAAAGTGGCAAGTGCAAGATACCCAGTTAAGCTGTTGAGTTCGTTTCTGTGACTTGTTATCACTTACATTAGTATGGATTTGTGCCTCTGCAACGCTTGTGGCTGAGGTGATGATGGTGTGCGGGGTTGGTATGAGTAGTGATTGCTCATGAGCGATACGGTCACCTGCGGCAACGAAATTGGAATTGATAATCTCTGGATTGACTAAGAGGATATATACCTATGAATTAATAAACAAATGCCAAGACTATAATTGTCGATGATCGATACCCTATGTAACATAGATGTGGGGGTAGTTGGTGATGCAGATGATAGGCGGGAGTGCACAAATTAAAGTGGGCATGGGTCACCTTGAAGTCAATGGAAATCGTAAGAGGAGGCTCAACTACAGTTCGGAAAGTCTCATAGATGGGACACCGTGGTTTCGTATGAGCTTTTCTTATTCCACTTGCACGCCATTGATATGTGTAGGTGGCTAAGGAAAAGGCAAAGGGCGGGAACTGGGAAGTTGGAGAATGGTTAGGTAAGTCGCGGTATCTTCGTTCAATATTACTGGCATCTAAGCTAGTGACGTAGAATCAACTTGGGATAGTTTAAGTCTGAGGGGAACACCGTGAGCGTTGAGAATCAATCTTGATGCTTTCGTTTTGAATGACCTCCTTCCTTAGACCCTGGATGGCCCAAAATGTACCCTTTCGAAAAAGCAATCGTGTCAACTCACACTATGTTCATAGAAATAAATAAAACTCGTTGTCGATACCGCCACACGGCCTTCTTGAGTGACGGCTGAGAAGTTACTGCACCCAGCACTAATGTACATGTGAAGTTCACTTTTGGTTTTGACGAAAAAATGTGATATTTACAGGACTAGCTCTGAGTGTTTGGGTTACATAAGTATCTCAGAAATTGGAAGACCATCAGAGAAGTAGCTAGTCCCCTTTTCCGAGAGAAAGTTGAGATGTTGTTGCACATCGCACATTTCAGCGGCGAGACAAAAGTCCACGCGATTTGAGACGCATGGTTCATAGGATTTCGAACTAATAGCTACCTCATCCGAATGGTAGTCGCGTTCTCACATCTCAGCTGTGATTGGGAAAAGTTTTAAGAAGTCTGGCTCTTGAAGAAAGGAGAGACCTGATAGCAAAAGCCTTTTTGAAACGCAAAATACAACCAAATGCATACGATTTAGCTGATGGGTATGTCGAAGCTTTGAAAGACGGGATATTCTCCCCTCATGGAAGGAGGCATGTCCTTGTCAAAATCACACAAAATGAAACTTCAAGATTGGAAATGCTGGTCGTGATCGTTTGCCTGTAAGATTGCTTGTATTCATCGACGGAGCAACCTCCTTTCCTTGTGCGTCCACCAAATGGCTTTCTGATGCAGATGAATCGTTTTTGTCTTTCCTCATTGCAACATAACGCGGCAAGTTAGTTTTCTTTTTTTCGTTTCTGATTGTGGGCACAGCCGCACATGTTGTCCCCTCCAAGTGCCGCTGCAGATTTCTTTCCTTTGTCCCAGATGTCTCAGTCCCGGGGCTCCAGATCTTTTTCCCTTTACAACATCTCGTGGGCGCCATGATAGGCATTTGGAGTGCTCCGGCCATAGAGTATAGAGGTACCGAGAAAGGCCCAAGAGATTGTGGTAAATAGAAATGGGCTAGCCCTGGTCTTCTACTGGAGCAAGGCAGAATCTGAAGATCGGGCCTATTGACGGGATATACTGTGGTGTGGCACGGGAGGAGAGGAGAGCGGGATGGGGGCATATGCCGGTGAACTGCTTGGTGGTCTGGAAAGTATTGAGATATCCTGGATCGTGCGGCATAAATTCTCAGCACGTTTTAAGCCCTCCTTGTATCTTGAGGTTCTCAATGAGGAGAAGTGAGGATGTCACTGTGAGTTGACTGAGAAATGTATGCTGGAAAAGACTCGCCAAATCTATATCGATTCGTGGACAAGTCCACCCGGACCAAAAACAAGATATTTCGATGCATTCCTTCGAAGTATTTCTCAAGATTTATAGTTGAAAGCGGGATAAAATGCCTTGGTAGACATAGACAAATCCTCTTTTCGCGACTTCGCCACACGTTCAAGCTTATTTCCTTTCCCGCACTCCAGGGGTCCTCATGTAGATTTTAGCAAGCCAGTTGCTATAGGTTAGAATTGTGCGAATAACCACTCATGAACAATAGAACGCATCCATCATTAAGGGCCGAGGCGCACTGAGCTTATCTCAACCTCCAGTGATATTTGTGTCTAGAAACTTTTGAATACAGGTCAATGATTTACCATCAACAACAAACTTGACCCAAAAGGGTTGACATAGACACTGTGAAAGTTCATGTGGCTTGGACTAAAAGCACACCATACGTAGATCTGGGCTAGTCGAGCAGCATTTGCATATGCAGATCCAGGGTGGATCTAGTCCCGTCCCACAGTCGGAAGCATGGGCATGATTGGGCTTTTAGCCCTTGCTACTGCATGCATTCTTGGAAGAGCTACCTCAGAAGAGTATTGAAGACCAAGTCGACCATAGGATACGGCCCCACGGGATGGTTATTATATTTCGAAGGACAATCATAGTATTATGTCACTCCGCTTAGGCTGTGGGACTGGGTCTTGTGAAGAAGGGGCTAAGTCAGAGCAATGAGATGCATTATTCCAAACAGGCGATAAATTCATAATCCCACTAGATGATTTCGCCTTCGAACGCATCCAGCACACTTGCCGATTGAAGCGAGGCGGCATACACGAAGGTTCAAATACCAGCTGAACAGGAGAATCTCTTCCACCTGGAAGGAAAGCAAATGGCTGATAGCTGATGACGACATGCTAAGATCGAAAAGCCTCTTTATGCTATAGCGTAGTTCAAGGCATTGCGGATACCCGTACTTGTAGCCCCTGTGAGCCTTTTAGCGGAAGTTCAAGCTAACATTTAAACAGTACGACACGCTACATGTAGTTATGCATTTTTTAATAGCATCTATTCCGCAAAATTGAAATACAAGACATTAGCTGGACAGGGGATGAGAATACGCAGTTGCAACAGGCTGAGAGGTGTGCGAGAAGTTGGGAAGAAGGACCAGTCTTGAACTTTCAGACATTGCAGTAACAAGTAGAAGCCGCCAAAGCTTCATATTCGATATTACTAAGTAACTCGCAACGAAAAGCCAGTCGTGGGACGAACCCCAAGTCTAGAAGGTAAACTTTGTTGGCCCTTTTGGAATCCTGACAACCTTGGTAACGGAAGTCAATGCCTCCTGGCGAAATTGCAAAATCTTTCTCATTGGGGGACTCAGCCACAAGGAATAATCTGGGAAGACAAAAACAAACAGGTGAGTGAGTAATTGCCCCGTTGATACCCCGCGATGCTGCTTTTCCTAGTTTCGCTTTCATGCGAGGATCATTTTGAACTTTCTTCGGTTCGAACAGCGAGAAGAACTTTATCCGCAGTGAGGTCCGCTGGCTCGTAAAATTTCCCGAACTGCAGGATAATGTTGGAAGGGGCAGAATAAAGATACACCTGAAATCCTACAGGAGCGCCAATCTCCGCATTTGTTACCCCACGCCATTCCAGCAAACGCTTTCTACCTATTCACAACAATGTCCTTGATCCGGTAGTATCAGCCACAGGGTCCGTAATCAGTTCAGGATCCATCTCAGATGTAAGCCAGTAGGAACGTCGTCACCAAGTGCGTGAGCTACTAGAGACGACAAGGATAATTATCCCCTGGAAGATGTATTGCTGAGGGATTCAACCTCGGAAAAGCAGCACCAGCGCTTGAGGAAATAGCAAATATCAATCAACAAGAAGAAATCACTATTGTGCGCTCTGCCCGAGAAATGTATTAAATGTATTGATTCTTAAGATAAGCTTGTGTTAGAATGCTGCGCACAGACATGTGTTAGAGATCAAGGGAACTCCCTTTAAGCCATAGGGCTGTATTATTCTAGAAGGTTGGAAGGCCTTCCTTTCTTTGCTTTTTGGGGCACAGGATAAATTATCGTCTGCGGGGCCATACGAGAAAAGCCGGGGGCGCCTGTGTCAAAACCCCAAGAGTATCAGGCCATAGAAATCTGCTGAGATAAATTGGATCTTTACGATTCGTGGTGGATTGAAGTCGGAGCTTTCGTCTGCTGAAGCCTTGAGCTGGCCACAATTGTTTCCGGCCCCTGATTCTATAGAATTCATAGGTCAGCTACAATGTGAAGTATCCGTAACAGGTAGCATGGAATTGTCCATGTTGGGTTCCCAGGCCTGGCCGCCACAAGGACAACGTCCTAAATCGGAGAAGCTTGCGAAACCGGAACGCACAGACGTTGTGACGGAAATGTTCTCCGGACCACCAGAGTTCTGAAACGTTTGAGCTCAACCATAGAGCAAAAACTGACTTGACAATAAGTTCATCGGAAACATCTGCGGCCCGCACGTTCCCCATATCTGACAGCGGGACCCAAAGAATCCTGACAGTGTGCGTCAATATTTGGTACTGTTTTGAGTGAGATGTACGATAGGTGGATACGCCTGGCTCCGTGGACATAGAACATCCAGTAGCAGGGGACAGTCATTTCAAATGGACCATCTCCTCACGACCATATGCATCAGTGAAAGCTGATATCTTGGGACGAAACATCAAAGCGTACAGACCTACCAGCCTTGCCGCGGACGAATCGCAAGGTTTGCCGTAGATACTAAGAGATAGTAGGGTTCGTTGAAGGGAACTGATTTGTTTTCGAGATATCAACCCCTCCCCAGGCTCGAGCTAATTGTTGCGCAATCATACGACTATTCGATGATAATTGAAGCCGACTTCAATGTTGGCGCTGGGAGATCCTGCACACCCTGGAGGAGACATCTGCAAGATGATAATGGTAACGAAAGGGACTCATGGGGACAAATGGAATGACAGGATTCGCTGTGTGGGAGTTACTTGTCCCCAGGACTGGGGTCATGGGGTTGATCGACGCTGGGGTTTTCAGCGGCCATTTCCAACTTCCCGCCAAAGCCGCGACGGGAAGCTAAATCTTAATTCGAAAGCCGGCACTCGTTGCATGAAAAGCAACCAAAAGACGCGGGCATCATATCGGTGGCACACCACCGTCTGTGCGGAATCAGGGACTCGTTTTTGAGGGCTGAGGTGGACAGGCCAAGCATAGGCGCCGGCCACGCCCGTGGCAGATGCATTCCGAGAAGACCAAACAAACGTGCGTTTTTCTTTCAAACTTGCAGACTGGACGAGCCAGCTGCCAGGGACAGGAAGAGGCCCTAGACAGGGATCTGACGATTTGAATACCCCTACCACTTTTCTCGGCATCGAGAAACCCTTTCCCCAAGCCTCCCCTCACAGGCATAGATTTGCACATGGTGTAGACATTGCATAGGGTTAATGGAGGACACGGGCGAGAATATAATTTGTGGTTTTGACGAGTCTGAAGTCTCGGAAGAACAGCCAAGAGACCACTTTCGAGGTTTTTGATAAGAGATGTATATGACATATGTTTGCAAGTACCAAAAGGGGCCTGGAAGTTCAAATTAAGTTCAAATTAGGTTCTGCGCTTGTGTCACGTGAAGACAACCTTACCTACACGTGCCACAACACAGAAAGCCACTTTCAGGAATCTCATGTTTGCGCACGTGCGGGAAATCCAAGAGATCTCCCCCTTTTCCCGCAGTCTCCTCGCCTGTGCGCGGGCCACCTTTGCTCCCTGCTTTACTAATATTATGCATTGCTATTAGTGATTTCCTCTGCTCTGCTATTACAGCACAGTATTTTCGCATTGCTCAAAGGACCTTGCAGAGCTATTCTTGTCCAGACTCCAGAGGTACTGTAAGCTCTCGCTACTTTGCACAGATGTGGTTTGGCATCCGGGAAGATCGCCTGTCAACCACAGCTCTGGGTCCCAGCTGGCAGGGGCTGCAATCACGAAATGGCCCGAGCAGCGTGTGCATGGGTGGTGCAACAATGCAAGGCCCCCTGGCAATCGTGGAGCAAGCCTGGCAGCAAGCCTGGTTTCTGCTGAGCTTTGTTGCCGGCCCACGAGGGGCCAGATCTGCCTGTCAGTCGGAACCCGGGAGCTTTTATCTCTCTTGGGGTATATCTCGTCCGATATCGAGGTTGTATTTTGTCCGCGCGCTCTTTTCCGGGATCGCGCTGTTTTGCTCCCTGACTGTTACTACCGAATTTTTGGTTCGCGCGGATACAGGCACCTGGAGGTCCAGAGGTTTATTGAACACAGGAATCGGCAAGCCAACGAACGTATTATAATATCATGGTGGATGCGGAGATAATAAGCGATTCATGAATGCTAATCTTCTCGCGATCTAGTCTCAAACGGTTACAGTATCTCCCCGGATTTGAATCACCATTGAATTGTCTCCTCTACTTGAGGGCTGCACAAGTCTTCGTGCGGTGCTGTCATGATGAGGGCAGTATCGAACTGTTGCTTTATGAGAGCCGGGAACAGATAGAAATGTTACTTGGAGTTCATCTGGTCCCCAAAGTTTTTCGTGTCACGGAAGCACGAACCCAGCATCATGGTTCTGGTCAGCGCCGCGGGAATCATTCCCAAGCCACGAGGGCTGAACTGCCCTGGCCAACAACAACTTCTGGGACGACCGCCTCGACACTTCGTCCCTGGCTTGGGAAACGCCTCGTCTGTACTTTCCTCGTTGCGCAATTGAAGGCAATGATTTAACCATTCATTGACTTGCACACTTATGACACTATTCAGCCACAGAAGAAAGCCACACCAGCTCTCCTTCCCATCTGCTGAATTACGGTATTTGGGGGACGAAGCGTCGGAGTGCCAAAATATTTCCGCGGACCCATGACAATGTAGCAGCCCTGCGAGATGTAACGTATTGGCGGAGACGATCTGTCAGATGGGAATCTGATACTCCGCACTGGGAGCGGCCAGCTTTTAATAGTTGATACAACGCGGTTTGCGCTGAAAACGAAGTTTACCATGCATACAGGACCGAATTGCTGGCCCGCTTTCCCGCACTCGTTCCAGTTTCCATCTGATTGGACGACGAGCTGTTGGGCCTCGATGGACCGCAATTGGAAGCCAGGTTCTGCATATCCCCGTCGCCACGACGCCTTACTCCACTGATTCACATTTTCCGATGTGCACATCCTCCCCGAAAGCCTTGTCCTGCTGAGTTACCTTTGGAGTCTGCACACGGAGTCACGTACTGAGTACGTGCATTTATTAGTCCATCGACGGCTGGATCCACCTTCCACCCCCACGCCGCCTGCAAACTTCACCAAATGCTATCTGCATCTGCCAGTTGCAGATTCGGAGGTAAGGGTGCTGCACTGCTGCAGGCGCTCCCAGTCCCTAGTTCCCACATCTCAGATCGTGTTTGGTGCCTCGCAAGATCCCTGATCCTTGAATGGGAATTGTCTTTGACCTCTTTTAGTTGATGCTGGGGATACATCCCCGTGGCACACCCAACACCCCCCCATTCGAGCAGATTTTCTTGACCTCCTTCCCGTCAGAAGCCGCAGCGCCCCTTGCAACAAGGTTGCCGGGAAGTAGGTTCGATCGATGCTAGTCCGATGCAGCCAATGCACTGCAATCCCCTTCGTCTTTGTATCTGACGTGCGAACAGTACTTGAGGTACCAGAATCTTCCTGGAAATGCCGCCAGCTGGCGCCATGCCCTGTCTGGATTGGTCTTTTCATCATCTACACTGTCTCTAAAATCGACGCGGCCGTCATACCCTGGTAAAAACACCCTTGTCAGCTTTTGCAAGTACTGGCACTCAATTGCTTAGTCTCCTTTTTCATCCTGATGAAGAGTATTTGCCCTCATAATTTGTATGGGCGAGCCTTCATTCAACAGTGTCAAAATGAGACCATTACAGCTTTCCCAGCAGTTTTGTCTGTTTCAAAGCCAGCTCCTAGTCTGTGGCTTTTCATTGGCCCAGTGTCACTCTTCCCAACGTGGGATGATGGCCTGTACCACTCGATTTCACGGCAAATATTGCTTCCAGCGGGGAGTGGGGGGTAGGATCGTTGATCTGTATATGAATCCATCTTGTGTCCATCTTGTGAGATCTCGGAGTGAAATACCGAACGATTGGCAACCCCTCTATACTTCCATGCCAATTACACTTTGCGTCAAATCAATTGCTGCATCTAAACCCTCCCACTCAACGTAATACAACAACAACATTCATTGTTCGCTCTTATCTACCCACGCAACTCGACCTCGCCAGCACATACTCGCCTACTGATTAACGTATTATCTTCCTTCGGTGGACATCTGCTTTCATTTTGCGCCGATTACTTGTTCAGCCCTCCCTTTACTCGATTTTTATAACTCCCAATTCCTGCGAAGACGCCATAAGACGCCTGTAATTACTGAGGTCTTGCGCCTAGCAAGACAATACCGCCACACTGGCCGTCATTGCTCAAGCGCCAGGCCAGGCCTGGGGACGTTGGCCCGAGCAAAACAATCATCAATCCGTGGAGACCTTTTATACCATGGATATTTCTGGAATCATTCAATCTTACGATTCTCGTGCAGCTTCTACTGCTGCGCTTAGTCGTGGTATAATGGCACCGCAATATGTCACCGCCCACTCGTATCCCAGCGCCCCCCAAAACAACATGGCTGTGTCCCATCAGCAGCTTCAACAGAATCCCTTTAGCTTTAATGCTTATCCTGCAGGAAATTCGACACCCCTGGTTCATCCATTCGCGGTAAACTACATACGACAGAGGCCTTTGCCTCATCTAGTGCAAACTGACAATGACGGAAGTCGGAGTCTCTCTTTTCCTCGAAACAACCGTCAGGGCTACATTGAAGAGCACCATAGTCAGAGTCCACCCATAAAGACGGAACCGCGATGGAATACCCCAAATTCTGCTTCTTCATCTGCTGCGTCGTCATTTGTTTCGACAAGCACGAAAACGATCACTTCCACAACACCCGTGAACGGTGCCACAGAAGTCACTTTCGGGACTGAAGTCGATACTTTGATGAAGGCAATTCAAGCAAAAGCCCAGGCCACATCCCCACAGACTTCTTCTATCGAACAGAAAAGACCTGTGGTAGGTGCTCCTCTTCACCCTCCTTTTGTACAAGTTTCGCCGAAAAGCGAAGTGCACTCTACACGAGACGCAAGTAATTTAAGGCTCACATACGGGGAACTCCAGGAAGAACCTACCAATGCGAAAGGTACCAAGAAGCGATACCTGTGCACTATCGAGGGCTGTACAAAGAGTTTCTATCAAAAAACACACCTTGACATTCACGAGCGAGCACACACGGGTGCGAAGCCCTATGTAGGTAAAAGCACCTATGTCCCATTAGAAGGTTGCTAATTCCTTCCCACAAAGCCATGCAAAGAGCCCGGTTGTGGACGAAGCTTTTCTCAACTTGGGAACTTAAAGGTAGCCCATCCTCAGCACTATTCTAATATTCTCTGGCTGACTATCTTCCCTCAGACCCACGAAAGAAGACACACTGGCGAACGGCCATATGAGTGTGAGATTTGCCAGAAACGATTTGCTCAACGGGGCAATGTACGAGCACACAGAATTGTTCACAATCAAGCCAAGCCTTACCTCTGTCGACTCGACGAGTGTGGCAAGCAATTCACGCAGCTCGGCAATCTGAAGGTAAGATCATACGTTCTTTTCCTCTATTTTTCGAGCATCGATCTCTTCTTTCCTGAGCATTAGATGCCACCACTTCCACTAGAACCTGGTCTAAGTGAAGGGCCCTTGATTTTTCAAATATCTGTTTTTGCTTTTTCCGGCATCTCAAACCCAACCAGGGCTCAGCCACATCAGCCGCTCTCCTTTTTCCTGCGTCCATAGCCACGACCTCGCGCTTCATCCCTCAATCTCAACGCATGATACATCTCGCCTCTTACATCTCAATCAAAACTGACAAGTTCATACACATAGTCTCATCAGAATAAGTTCCACATCGCCACCATCCGAGCACTGACAGATAAGTTCGCCTCCGTCAAGGATGGAGACATTTTCCCCGCCGCCGACAAGGAGCTATGGGAGTACTTTGCCAACTTGTACAAGAACAGCAATAAGGGCATCAAAGGCCGCGGCAAAGACAGGAAAGTTGGCTCAACCTCTAACCCCATGACCCTGAACTCAAGCATGCGAAACATGGGCGTTAGCGCTAGCAGCTACAGCTCCATGGGCGGCGCGGGACGAGGGAATATGGTGATGGGAGTCATGAGCGGTGGCATGGCTGGGTCTAGAGATGCCGGTAGAGGAGATGCTAGTCAGTACGAGGTATTTGATGCTGATGACGACAGCCAGTCAGGAAGTCACAGCAGCGGTGGTGCCAGTTCTGTCTCATGTTACGATGATGCGCCTTCGGATGGCTTCGAGGACCATGGACGGAACAGCGAATTGGCTTTCGGCGACAGGATCTACTGATCTGGCTTGTCATTGAGATCGACGTGATGAGAGGGATGTGGGATTGAGGAAAAACTGCACGCAGACCCCAGCGTGTTACGACATTTGACGATATATGAGACTACGATGTGTTCAGACCAGGGTTGTATTATTACGTGGTATCATCGATGAGGAGATGAGTGCGATATGGGTATATAGACTTGGCCTGGATTGGCTTTGGATGTTGATAGATGGATGGGATGGATATCTGATTTACGGGCTGGTTGGGTGGTTGGTAACGTCAAGGCATTTGTGTTTGCGCGGAGGTTGTCTGTCATTGATCGTTGCTCTGCTTATATTTGGTTTTTGGCTCTTTTTTATTCTTATCGTCATCGCACATGTGCGCAAAGTTTCTCTGTTTTTTGAGCTGAAGTCGGCACAGGTCGCAATATGTATTCTTTTCCTACATTGCGAATACCAACTGAAAAGGGAGGATAAATATGCTGTATCAAGATGGGAGGAGCCTTTGCCGAAGAAATTTTCAGAGTCTGCGAAGATGTTGCGTTGCATTGGAGGTAGCTTGCTTGCGTGGGATCTCATTACAGGAATCTATACTTATCGGCGGATTACATATGTTTGCGCTGCACTGGGCAAAGCCGTACATTGATTGTATGTACGTTATAGATATTGTTATTCAAAAAATTTGCACAGACTTTGAAAGGTCGATTTCAGTTTGTCATGGACTTTTAAATTGAGTGATTTTCTGAGGATCGGTGACCCCGAGTCTCCCCCCCTACTCAGGAGGCACATGGGGACGGCTTGTTTCGTGTCGTCTCGCTTAAAGTCAACGCATAGGGAGGGAGTTGAAATGACCCCACAGTCTAGTAATGTAGGCATGCACGTGGGCCTCTTATCTTCCCACTTGGCTCCGTTACGAAAGGCTTTCACAATAATTCGATTATCATGACAAGTGCTAGGCCTGCCGAACGATAATGCAAAGCCATGAGAATAAAACATTCCAGGCCTCGATAGCTGTACTATATGACGAGCGGCGGGCGACGGCGAGGCTATCATCATGATTAGATCACGTAACAGGGACTCGCTTGAATCCATGCTGCGCTTATCGACCCCTGTAAGTATCCCGCGCGCCTCCACGGTTTCCTGGGACCTGCCACTTCAAGTTCGATGTTCCAGGAGGCTCCCTCACTTCGTTAAATCCCTCAAGAAGAGCAGTCACCGCTCAATTTGCGAGAGGTAAGGATTTCTCTGGTCAGTATCATGAAAATTCAGAAAGAGGATTGATCGGCATTGCCGGGCGAGCCCACAATGGTAGCCGGGCTACACCGCTGGGCGTTTGACTTCTCGGGCCCTGCCGCCCGTGTGCCCAAGGCTGGATGAGAAATCTTTGATAGATGGGATTTACAGCGATGCTAATGCGGTGTAATCTGCGATGCCAGCTGCTTGATGTACTCGAGTAGTCTCGTCGGCCACGGCCTCTAAATGGGGAGCACAGACTTCCGCAGCGGCACGAACCTTCCAATTTGTGCCTTACGGATGCTATACAAGTGGTCAAGGGCTCTGGTCGGGAAACGGTCCACGGGGAATTGGGGACATCAGATGGTGGAGGTCTTGCACAATTAAAGGTGTGGAGAGGCATGGGCGTTACTGCAGTCGGCGATGTCTTGGCTCTCGAGACGCAAAATGGTGAGGCGTGCTGCAGCCCGTGGGGCGGTACAGCATCCCTGGAGATCTACTGCAGGGCTCTCCCTGCTCACGTGCAGGACTAACTTGTTTCCCCTCCATCGAATGACAATTCATCGAATTCTAGTGGAAATACCAGAGACAGGTGCACCCAAAGAGAAAGAAGTGAGGGGTCTTTCGGCGAGGCTGCATTGCAGATGCAAGTATCGTGGAGACGGAGGCAGCCCGATGACAAGCCTTTGGGGAAGATCGTCGTCACATTATGACGGCCAATCTCCTGCCAAGAGCTGTCGCACACGATGTGATTGCGAGATCTGACGAGCTCGAGGCGTGGCATGTAATTGAAATGAGAAAGCCCCAGAAGGCGGAGCAATAATACAGAGCCGTCGGTGCTTCTTGGAATATATTGGTTGATGGGCAGCATTGGCGGGAATATCGAATCCAATTCTGGTCAATTGTATGGGCAGATCAACCCCCGTGCAAAGTCGAAACGAACAGGATATTGTCGTTGGCTTGCAGGACGTAAGAGGCTTCTCCCTCCAGTTCCCAATCCGCGTCGTTTATGAGCACAAGGATTCCTGGGCGGCTGTAATGCAGGTAAACGCTGTCAGTAAATGCCGCAACAATGCAATGAAGGTGTGGTGTTTGCATTGGGAGAGCAGTGCAGATGAAAAGAACGGTGACGGGTGCTGAAGGCTTGTTGAAGATAAAAATCCATGGCAAGCTGGCGATGCAGCAATATATTGAGGTATACAAGCAGTGATATTGAAATGTGGAATGGACTGATTCGACCAGGAGAAGATGTTGAGAAGCGGTGAAAGTAGATGGGAAACATGGCTTACACGTGACCATCCAGCACGAACATCTCCTTCCTTGAGTCCTGCATCACTTCTTCACAGAGATAGTCGACGAGCCAACCCACGGTGACAGCGTTGCCCTTGTCGTCCTTGGCCGGCACTGACAGCTTGTGCTTGCGTTCGTCTGAGAAAAGCATTTCCAAGCCACCCCTAGCTTTGTTAGCAGCTTCTCTGAGGCGGCGAGGCCTCTGGAATAGGGGACCTTACGTGAACTCGACGAGGATCGGAACCGTATCTTGAGACGCCATATTATTATTATCAAGCTGTTGACACGTGGATCAGGTTCCGAGGTATTGCGAAGCTGACGAGGAAGAGTTGTATGAAGGAGGGATTGCTCGTGGAAAAGTTTTGTGGTGACGGGCTCGCTTACAAGGCGACTGGCACCAAGGGATTGATTCTATTGAGTGTATTGATTATTGAATAAGAAGCATTTACTTTAGAAGAGTGGTGGTGCTTCTCTTCAGTCCTTCATCCAAAAAAAAAATACAAATTCAATCGAGAATTCCCTCATGTCAATTTTAGGTGTACGTGATTTAATAGGTCCCATCTGAGCTCGGATTTTGTTGACTGGCGAAAATTCCATCGTGACTTTTTTCGAAAAATCTTCCCACTCCATAACACCTCTACCTACAACACAGCAAGCCAAAACGTACAATTTGAAATTTCATGGGGCTCCCATCAGCAGTGTTGTAATAGCTAGTGTCTAAGCAAAAACGTCTTTTGCATCAGGGATTCCCTAGAAGCCTCATGCAGACGACTTGCCTCATGCGTTGACGATGCTCCAGATCACCGCCGACTACCTGGCAGCAGGTGCCAACAGACATCCCTCCGCTGCGGACTGGGATGAATCCGGAGTTCTAGCGTTTGGTGCTGATAGAAACATAGCATTATGGCGACCACAAGTAAGCTGGCCCAAATGTATCACGAGACCGAATAGGGGGACATCTCCCATGCTTGGAACTCGAATTCTATTACCAGATGGCAATACTAACACATCGATAGAGTCTAAACTCGCGAGGCGTCTTCGAAATTCTTTGCGGCCATGAAGACACCGTAAATGCCGTCCAATTCCTTCCTGGCTCCGGTGGCATCCTGCTCAGTGGATCCGTTGACAAGGATTTGAGGATTTGGAAAAGGCATGCATCGACGGGATATTATGAATGTATACAGACTCTCCATCACCAAGAGAGTCAGAATCATAAGAGCTCTATCAATTGTATAGCCGTGGCCGTGGGGTCCAGTGTTTTTGCATCCGGTTCTGCGGACAGCAGTGTCAAGATCTGGTCTTGGAATGAGCAAAATGAGGCCACTCTGCAGCAAACAATAACTATTACACCGAGATTCTTCCCGTTGGCCTTGGCTTTGAGTCCTCTGGCTGATGCGCCAGGTTCATATCTACTGGCAGTAGCTGGGACCAAAGATATCATCCAGCTCTACGTCCTGGATGGACGGCAAGGAACAGAATTCAAGCTTCAAGCAACCCTGGCTGGCCATGAAGGCTGGATCAGGTCTTTAGAGCTTACTCGTGAGAATGGTAGCTCCGGCAGCGACCTTCTATTGTCGTCTGCTAGTCAGGATAAGTACGTACGACTATGGCGAATCCGCCAAGGGAGGGAGTTGCCTGCAGCGGCATCAGCGAACCCATCGCTCGGTGCTTTTATGCCTGGGAGATCGTTGTCTAACAGGGCTCATCGTTTTCAGGCTCATGATCTCGATTTCTCAGCTACCTTTGAAGCATTATTACTTGGCCACGAGGATTGGATATACAGCACGAAATGGAGGTCCTGCAAGGACAAATTGCAATTGCTGTCCGCGTCCGCAGATAACTCCCTAGCCATATGGGAGTCGGATGCTTCGACCGGAGTCTGGGTAACAATAGCACGACTGGGGGAGATCAGCGCAGAGAAAGGATCAACTACTGCTACTGGAAGCACTGGTGGATTTTGGACGGGGCTTTGGTCACCATCTGGAGAGACAGTCACCTGTCTCGGAAGAACCGGTAGCTGGAGATTATGGAATTATGACAGCCAAACGGAGAGATGGATCCAAGGTGTTGGTATTAGTGGACACACCCAATCAGTCATGGGGATCGCATGGTCCAAAGATGGAGAATATTTGCTTTCTACAAGCTCGGATCAAACTACGAGACTTCACGCAAAATGGAAGCACGAAGACCAGGAATCCTGGCATGAAATGGCGAGACCACAGATTCACGGCTATGACTTGAATTGCATAGACTCCCTGGGAAGCTCACAATTTGTTTCGGGTGCCGATGAGAAGTTACTGCGGGTATTCGGTGAACCTAAAGCAGTCGCCAACCTCTTAAGCAAGCTCTGTGGCATTGGAGGATCTCATATTGAGGAGATGCCCGATGCTGCCAACATGCCAGTATTGGGCTTGTCAAACAAAGCCATTGAAGCAGTTGCAGATGACGAAGAAGTGTCCAATGGCAATGGCCAAGGTAGAGAGGCCGCTGGTCCAGCGTCCATCGTACATCAGTCTACGCTGGATCTCGATCATCCACCTTCAGAAGAGCATCTATCCCGGCACACCCTGTGGCCTGAGATCGAGAAGCTATACGGACACGGTTATGAAATATCTTGCCTTGCTGCTAGTCACGATGGATCACACATTGCTACGGCGTGCAAAGCCAGTTCCATTGATCATGCAGTCATCAGATTATTCGAGACGAAGGGTTGGCTGGAAATCAAGCCACCTTTGACAGCACATTCATTGACGGTGACGAGACTTAAGTTCTCTGCGGATGATAAATATCTACTCAGTGTTGGTCGAGATCGACAATGGGCTATTTTCGAGCGCGATTCTGTGGAGAAGACAACGTACAAACTGGCAGAGTCTAATCCAAAGGGCCATACAAGGATGATACTTGACGCTTCATGGGCACCTAGTTTATCGACCGTATTTGCAACAGCTGGAAGAGATAAAAGGGTCAATATTTGGGCAAGAGACGACGGTTCTGCTGGCTTCACTTGCCGGTCAACGATATCAGAAGCTAGCCCGGTCACTGCTGTAGATTTCCTGACCTCTATGGTAGGAGACATCGTATATCTTGCGGCAGGAACGGAGAATGGCTTTTTTGCTGTCCACTCTTTGAATGTTAAGAATGGTTTCTCGACGAAGATGCTCGCCGTAGATTTTCCAAAGTATGCTCCTCTCTTTTCAATAGTGATATATGACTCACATGTTCTAGCACATATCCTAACCCCGCGAAGGCCATTACACAACTAGCTTGGAAGCCTCCAAAAGTACAGGATGGGACAGAGGAACTTGACATGCAACTCGCGATCGCGAGTGAGGATAGTTCTTTGCGGATCTATTCCTATAAATCTCGAGCTTCTGTGTTGTAAAAAAAAGAAACGGGGTATGTTAAATGCTGCGCCGACCATGCATCCCAAACCGAGGCGTTGAGGCCCTCATGCAACCGTTTTCCGAAATCAAAACTCCTTCTCCGTCATCCAGATCATATCCTTGCGCTTTATCATCTAAAAGCGCCCAAATTAAACTCTCTTCTCACTTCCATACCCCCCAACTCCCGGATTATTATACGCCTTTCCCTCGCTACCCTCACTTCTATTTCTCGGTCCCCTCTCTTCCAAATCCTCCTTCAACCATTCCAGCACCAACTCCCCAAGTCTCGAATTCCCACTCCTGCTCTCCCCCTCCTTAATCTTCAACTCCAATTCTTCTACCGTACCCCACTGCTTGACTTTCCCCAAACTCATATGCACAAGATGACTCGGCCACTCCGCCAAATTATCCAAAATATGCGTCGCATAAACAATCGTGCACTCCCTCGTCTCCGTCTCCTTCTTTAGGAAACCCAAAAAATTAGCCCGACTCAACAAATCCAAATCAACAGTGATCTCATCCAACAGTAGTATTCTCCAAGGTCTGACCAGTCCCATAGCGAGCTGTACGCGTCTCCTCTCCCCGTCAGAAACGGCATGCATGCGCCAGTCTAAATCGATGTCCAGCACCCTAACAAGCTCATCTTTGCGATCAGGATAGTGGTCACCACCGACGCTCTTCAGCAATTCTCGCACACCAATATCCGTTCGTACGATAGGGTTCAGCACCCATTCTAGACCGAGGTAGGTGACGCCTTCGAGGCCGTCTTTGAAGGGGTCGAGCCCGCCGATTGAGATTGAGCCTGAGGGCGCGAGACGCTTGCCTGAGAGGAGGCGGAGGAGAGTCGTTTTGCCGGCACCGTTGGCGCCTATGAGAAGTGTTCGGGAACGGGGAGGAAGAGAGAGAGAGATGTTGTAGAGGCCAGTGGTGCGGTCGGGGAATGTGTAGGAGAGGTTCGTGACGGAGATTGAGGGGGCTTTGGTTTGGTCAATTAAAGGGGACATTTTGGCAGGGTTGAAGGGAGAGGAGAAGCGGAGGGTATTGTGGAGAGCACTTGAATGTAGAGTTTGTATAGATGGAGGGAAGTGGGGTGATGGGAAGTTATATAAAGTTTGAGGAGTGGGTCAATGACGCTGTTATCACGGATACGGAGTCGCGATCGCAATCGCCTTGGGGAATGCCGAACCCTGTACTCTCATTGTCGGGGAATTGACTCCTCGAATTTTGTATTTCTGGAGAATTCGTAGGAATGAGTTATTTTAACACACAATTCCCTTCATTGTATATTTATACTTGATTAGTCTTGGAACAAATTTAGGACCCAAAAGAATCTAGGTCGCATAAAAAATCCTTATCGGCTCGCCCCACAAAAACTTTTTATATCATCTTGTCGTGTACAACACCAACCCCTCCTTCCTTCACAGCAAGCACCAACCACGCAGAAATGTCTCCCCAAGGCACTATGACCTGAAGGGCACACATATCTACCCTCAAGAAACAACAAAGCAATGCCATTCTCCCCAAAAGACGAGCTCCAGAATTTAACTACCCTCCTGACCCTCTTCCACCACCGCAATAACAACCAACACCGCCTCGCAAAATGGTACAAATCGCTCAGCATTCTGCATCGCCAGACCCCGAAACTTCTTTCTTGTCTTACGACCTATTATTCGGCGTTGGAATTGAGTGAGAAGAGTAGATATACAGTTGAGGCACGTGAGAAACTCAAGGAAAGGGTGGAGTTTTTGGGGAAGTGGGTTCTGGGTAAATGTTATTTGTAAGTGATGACATAAGACATTTAATGAATAGCCACGAAAGGATAGGGCCTAATGATAAGCAGGGCATTCTCGACTTTGATTGCTGACAATCAGTATGCGGCATTGGGACTTTTGCTTATTGGGATTTTGGCAAGGTTGCGAAGCGTGTTGAAATTTTTAGGGAAAGAGCTTGGGATTGAGATCGAGATGGAGGAGATTGAGAGCCCAGTGCTAGTGGAGGGGAAACAAGCCAACGCTCCAGAAAACGAAGCAGGCGACGATTTTGGAGAGGTTGTCGCTAGAACAACTGTAGAAGTTGCCGAGGAAAATCTTCTGGGTGAGGAAGACCAAGAAAGCCCTGTACTGAGCAAGAAGAAGGAGGGTAAGAAGAAACGGAAGGAGGTCGAAGCGACACAAAAAGCGAAGGAGGTGATGGACTCGACGCCGAGCAAGCGGCCCAAAAAGAAGCGGAAAAAGGGAGATGCGTTTGATGATTTGTTCTCGGGTTTAGTTTGATACAAGATACCCATGTACTTCTTCATGTTTTGCGCTGCTTTATGATTGTTTTGTTCTTATATTTACCTTTCCACACTGATTCTTGGTACTTGCACAACGACATATGTTTCCCTCGTCTGTGTGGATTGTTCCTCATTCACTTACAAGCCATGTGGTGTCGCAAATGCAATATTTGTTGCGCATCGCGATCTAGAACACTCCTCTTTCAAGTTTCCAAGCTATACTTGATAGACTTCAAACTGGTATTGATGAGGGGAAGCACCTCCAATTTTATCCTAACTCGCGCTCTCAAATTCACTCCTCCAAGGGGAGCTATCTCTATACACACAAAAATCAAGAGTACTTCTCCTCAATTCACATGGATAGAAATGCTGTTTTTTGGTTGCGTATCGCTTCTGAGAACGACCTACTGAGGCTAATTTGCTGGCTGCAAGTGAAGATGCCGTTCACGATGACACTGCTTTAACAACAGAAGCTTATGCTATTTCTTGCAAGATTCCAAGCTCAGTAGATGACAACTGGGACCCAAAAATTGCAAAACACTATGAACGCAGCCTGCGGGTTCCCAGTCCGTCCATAGTCAAAACCCCCATAATGACACATATAGGCAGAATTTTGAGTTATTTAAACGGGCTGCCATAAGCTTCCATACATCGTGAACCTGTCGTACCTAGTTCAACGTACCGCCGGAGTCCCGAACAGTTTTTACTTATTTGAGGATATAAGAATAAAAATGACGTGCCGAAGAATTGCCAGTGCTTCGCCAATCATAGCACAGGAGTTGAAGTTATTCATTTTGTCAAGCGAGTGAATGAGTCAATTTCACGGGACGAAAGCGCGTGATCTCGGACTAGAGTACTATGAAAGAAGATTGTTATGGAAAGACTCTAATATAACTGCCATAGCATTTCCCACCCTTCAGCCTCCACCTTTTCTACATCTATAAGTACCTCGTCCCTAACCAGAACAACAAACTGCCAAAGGCCAAATTCATCACCAAATGCTGTCCCAGGCTCCAAGCCATAATATACAAGTATTTGGGACTAAAAACCGTCCAAATAAACAAATGTGTCCTCAGCACTGTACAAGCAGCCATAACCCCAAACAGCGCCGCCGTCACAAACACCGTCAATAACGAGATATGCTGAAATAAGATTCCCTGCCCTTTCCCCTTTCCCGTTCTAGTCTTCAACCTCAACAACATCAAATTAGTAGCAGACGTCCAAAATACAGGCCCAGCCCAATTCGATACGAAAGTCAGGATTCCGACTGCGAGAATGTTGTATCCTGAGACCCCGTTATAGGCGGATGATAGATCGATGGAGGAGATAGCGTTGGAGCCGCCGAAGGCGAAGAAGGATGTATGTTGGAGGAGCAGGGAGGTGGTTGTTATTTCTACTAGGGAGAGGGAGAGGTCGTTTAGGAGGAAGAATTGGATTCCGAAGAGGAGGAGGAGGGGAATGTTAGTGGCGCGGGATTGGGTTATTAGGAGGAGAGTTAGGAGATCATGGATTGTGCGCATCGTTGCTTGGGACTGTCAATTAAGAATCAAAAATGGAGGACGGGCAGGACGTACGGTTGGGCTTTTTGTGACTAAAGCTTGTGGCAAGTGTGTAGGCAAGCGCGAGACCGAGGGCGAGGAAGACGATTTGTGCGCGGCTTACGAGGGAGACGCCCATCTCCTCGCCGGCCATAGTTTGTGCTATGCCGGCCATCAGCTCGGGGGAGTCTTCATTGGTGAAGGCGAGCTTGAATGTGATGGCTGCCGTGGCTAGCAATGTGGCGATTGCCATTGAGACTGTTTGATTGAAGCGGGGGAAGGCTTTCGTAGCCAGAGATTGGAGGTTCCATAAGTAGGTGATTGTTACTACCGTCCATAGGAATAATCTGTGCTCGGAGAAAAAAGTCCGAGCAATATCTGGTTCGCCCGCAAACTTCTGGCCAGTTTGATTCCAACGTCTTGCAATTCTTGTCACAAGTAGAATAGCAACGGAACTGACGGCTAGAAAACGGGAGTTGAGTGTTTGCTTGCGGTTGCTATAGGAATGTTAGCTGCGATTTGCAGATTTGTTGTGGACGTTACTGACGCTTTGATCCAAAGAATCATTAGCCAGGCTGTAGTAGTCCAATACCAGAAATGCTGCTCTTCTTCAACGTAGCTGCTTGCGAACATCATGATACCATAAAATACGGATATACCAATGAACGGTAAGCTACTTCTCCAAGAATTGATAATGGTTGGGCCTGATGCAAGGCCGGCAAAGAAAAGACCTATTGCAGCAACAGCTTGACCAGTTGCAAGCTTGGTGACATCGTAATTACTGGCAGTGCTGCTCATCAATTCTTGTGCGTGTTTTAACCACTGCAATATGTTAGCTCTGACTTTGTATCAGAAAGAGATCTTGTCTGACCTCGGTAGTTGCCTCGATCCATCGTTCAACGTCCGGGTCTTCGTTCCCAGAGGCTGGTATCGCTTGGGTGATGCCTCTCCACTCACATGAGAGTTCATTGACGCTACTTGATAATTCTCCGCAATTCTGGGACTGTCCCTCACCTTCGAACGATGGAAATGTAGCAGTGACAACACTGAGTATTTGTCTTGCATTTCTCAGCAGTATCTGGATTCTATCATTTTCTGTCCAGTGTTAGCGGGTTAAGCATGCTAAATACAATGTAATTACTCACTATTCGGCCAGAAGGAAAGGAAGCTTGGAATGAAAGCTCCGAGATTGTTTCGAGGAACTGGAAATCCAAGAAGCGCACCCAGGGTCGGAGCAATATCTGATTGTTCAATTGTAGAATAGTACTGGAAGCTCTCCTCGAATGGAGCGGGTGATACAGATCCCTGACTTACGTCCTTGAGCTTTGGGGATATGAAAACGAGAGCAGGAGATGTTTCTCCTGGGGCAGAGCCCCCATGATTACCGGCATCATTCATGCCGTGGTCTCCACACAGCACTAGAAGCGTCGACTTCAGGGCCGCTTGGGTGCTCATTGCATCGTAGATTTGGTTAACAATTCCGTCCATCTCACGCTGCTTAGGGATCATGTTTGGGCTGTCGTTTGTCAGTGGTATTCAGCTTGCTAATGGGGGTCCATTACCTCCGAGGACCTGCCTTGTGTCCAATATGATCAAGTCCAAGATAATGAAGCACCATGGTATTCCAGTCATCATTTCCCAGTTCTTCTGGAACGTGTCGAGTAACATTATTGTCCACTTCAGTGAAATCCTAATGAAATATATTCAGCTATATGCTACGTACGACTACATCATTTTGACTGACCGAAACAAAAAAACTTGATGTTCCATCTGCCCTATCAAAGAAGTCTGGGAATAGCTTCAGCCAAGTGTCATCCCCATACATGACCATCTTGCCGGCCTGTTTTGCCTTCATTTGTGCAAGCCATGTATCTTGTGTTGCCAACGTCGAGGTAGTATCTGATTCGGCAAAGTTAAGGATTACATCGAGGAAAGACGGTATAGATCCAGTAGTAATGGCCTTGATTCGTGGCATAGTAATGGTAGGAGATGTTGCATGAGCTGTAAAGGGGATGGCTGCCCCTGATGCGATCAGGCTGGGAATCCACATTAGCTATTGGTAACCCTGTTGGATTGAGAGTAGAACATACCTCTGAGTGAAGTTGAATCCAGAGAGCCCTGCATAGACAAAATCACTACGAGTGTTAGCTCTCCCCTGAACTACAATTGTTATCTGTACCTTCGCAAGGCATCAACCACCATAAAGACCAATTTATCGAAAGGAGCTTCTGGTGGAGGGCCATATTCAAGAGCTTCATATTCTGCTAGACCGGAGAGAAAGGGCTTATAAGGAAAGAAACCGCTTGCAAAAATTAGTATTGCGATTGGGATAAGGACATTGGCTGCAAGCAGGAAAAACGTCGAAATATGAGGCGCCATTTTGCTGCGTTGAGCCCAATTGAACAAAAATTCAAGGCTCGCGGGACGGGGTATTAAAAAGGCGAGAATTATGGGCTTTAGAGAAACAAGAAATGGCCATTGCGGCCCAACAGAGGTTGTTTGATGAAGGTCAACGTCGCGCTTTCAGCGATCTGGCTTTGGAGTCGCGTTTAGTGCCCCGATAACAAGGCTTATCGGAAAGTATAAATAAAAAAATTCGAAACTTGGGTCAAAGTTGTCTGAATGCGAAAAGGCATATATAAGACTCTCTATTGCTTGATATTTTGCGATTGAGGACTTCATATCTACAGGCTAGAGCTATTCTACCTTTTCGTTCCCTATGCAAGCTACATGTCGCTCAAATGACCATGCAAGACCAAAACTCCATACCCTTCCCAAACGCCAATTCGCACTTCATTGACTCTCATTTATTCTGCCAATATTCTTCCAGGGTATCTATTTCTTCCCCTTTGATTTCCCAACTCTCCTGCCATCCTTGTATTTGGGGAATACAATCGATGCCTTGCGACTCGACTTGTGTCGTATCTTCTTGTCTATCCGGCCTTTTGAAGGGTTTGAAGTGCTCTTCTTTGAGCCTTGATCGATTTCCATGTCTATCCTAATGTCAGTGTGCGTACTAGAAGAGTGGTTTAATTTACCTACCGTCGGTCTCTGGCTTCTCTAAGGTAGGGTTAACGTTGGTTCCTTCTGTAGCTCCTGAAAGAATGTCAGTACCAACCATAAAAATATAAATTACGCCCATTACCTTCTTCGCCCATTGCTACGTCCTTCTGGGCTGGCTTAGGCTTTGGCTGCGACGCCAGTTCGAGGAGCTTCGCTGATAATCGCTCTGTTCGTGCATTTTCTACTGGACCAAACACATTCGCCTTGAGCTTTTGATTGTTCGCTTTGTGCGAACTTGCTCGTGAGCCTTTCGCCATGACTTTATACAGAAGCTGAACCGTATATCGCCGTAGAAGCGAAAGTATTAAGTGATGGTGATGGTGATGGTGTTGTGGTGGTGTAGATTAGGTATCAAGTCTCCGTGGGGTATCCAAAAGCGCAAGCGCAAGGCCGAATTTTTCCTCCGGTTCTGCCCCAACGCGGCCAGCGGTGACGGGAGCGAGGCAACCTCGATTCACTGAGTGTGATAAAGCCGCCGGCTCCTTGCCCTACAAATTCACCAACCTTCAGTTCCACCACGCCAATGTTAATGCCAGTCCAGACAAAGATTTTGCGCGCGTCATTGTAGGAAAATTGTAATCCCTCCTCCTCCTCCTCCTTCGCAGCAAGCTTCAAAATCTCCTCCATGTATTCAACCCCGCCGCGATCTTTCCAGCCATCTTAACGCTCCCGCGATGGCATCCAATGGGTTGGGGTTCAGTGCAGACCCAGAGGTTGTCGTCAGATATGTCAAGGACGGTGGGCATCTGAACAAGACACTCTCGAGCATCTGTCAAGCAGAAGGACTGGGTAAAAACGGTGTTAAGAGCGAACTCCAGGGTCGGATCATTGCCAGTGAGTCTTGCTTTATTCACTTTCGAGCACCTTCCTGCCGCAGCCTTGCAACCTCCACCATGTCCCTTCCACTTCTTCACTTCAAGCTGATATCCCCGCCAGAGATTCGTAGTTACGCTGCGCAGAATAACGGCCCCAAATTTGAGCGACTCAAGAACATGATTTACAACCCCAATTCGATCTCCCAGGCAAGCTCGCAATACGGTGGGATCGCGAGCTCGGGTTCGTCGCCCGCCCTTAGCACTTCTTCAACTGCCACTCCAGGCTCGTATTTGGGCGTCTCAAATAATCACAGCAACAGTTACAACGGAAATATGGGGGGAGGCGTAGCCTTTCGCGGATATCCATCGCAGAGTAAGAGCGCAATACTCTTCGAGCTTGTTTTCTTTCAAATACTAATCATGTTAGAACTCGAGTTTAAACCAAGTCCATTCTACAAAATCCAAGCACCGATCGGCGACACCCAAGCTTGCGAAGGTGAGGGAAACCATACTCAAAGCTTTGGTTTAGCTGACAGGTCATAGTGATGCCACACCACCGCCACACCGTGAAAGCAACCATCAAAGTTCAAGAACATGGCATTTTGTCCCGAGTTTACAATAAGGAGCCCAATTTACGGGTAATGGTATTCTGCGCTGCTGAGGACAAGCCCAAGCAAGATATTGCCTTCCCCCACCAATCGGAGCTGAAGGTCAATGGGGGTGAGGTTAAGGCAAACCTCCGTGGATTAAAGAATAAGCCAGGCTCCACGAGACCTGTTGACATCACAAACGAGCTGCGTCTCAACTTGCCTGCTTATGGCAACACTGTTGAGATGACATATGCTCTGACATCTAAGGCAGGTAGCGCTTCGCAAGTTAGATTCTCACCCCACATCCTGTCCTTGCCTTGATTTCCACCACTTACTTTGCCCTTTTGCGCCGCAGTTGAAAAAGATTGATACTAATTCTTTTGTAGAAATTTTACTTCGCCATTTATGTTGTCAAGGTGGTGCCTGTGACGGATTTAGTAGAAGTTTTAAAGACCGGAAAGAAGATCACAGAGAAGTCTGTTCTGGATGACAGTATGCTTCTCCAGAATTTGTTATAAACTTCAAGCTGACATGGTTTAGTGGGCAATAAGGCGCGCGACGCTGACATTGTTGCAACGGCGTCTGTACTTTCATTGAAGTGCCCCTTATCGACACTCAGAATCGATCTACCATGTCGATCTATATCTTGTAGGCACAACCAATGCTTTGATGCCACATCCTACTTGCAGCTTCAAGAGCAGGGGCCGACCTGGCTATGTCCCATTTGCAACAATTCAGCCCCTTTTGAGAGTCTGGCCGTTGACGAGTAAGCATTCTAATTTACCAGCATATCAAAGATGGGCTAATGACTGTGACAGATACGTGAAAAATATTTTGAAGAGCACATCAAGGTCCATCGACCAAGTTACCGTTCAGCCAGATGGTAGATGGGAGCTGAACTCTAAGAAAGACAACATATCAAGGACGAATGGCGTGGCGAGCGACGATGATGACGACTTGGTGGAGATTACCAAGTCGGGAGATAGTGTGAGAATGTCTACTCCTCGCACTTATGGAACCCCGGTGGGCACCTTACCTCAAGCATCAGCAACTTCATCTGGAGCAATGGGGTCTTCAAGTAGCGGAAAACGACCGATAGCGGCAGTCATCGATTTGACTTCGAGCGGCGATGAGGACGATGAGCCAATAGCACGGCCACCCAAACGACAACAAACCAATGGTTATGGGTCTATGCCACCAGCCTATCGTCCTCCTGCGAACGGATATTGATGTAATTCATCCCCTCCTTTGTTATATTGCATCATCTGGCATTCTTGTAAAACAGTATCATGATTCCCAAGGCCTTCTTTAGCATAAGGCGTTTGGGCAGAGGGTCAGGGAGAGGGGGATAACATGGCGTTTATGGGGGGGATTAATCAAAATCGGCGTCGATACCTTTACTAGCGCGTTTGCCTCCACTTTACCCAGTGAGCAGCTTAGGGGCGATGCCATTGTGTTGGGCAAGACAATGAAAGCTGTGCCTGACAAGATCATGCCGTTCGTGAGTCCATGTGTATTTCAATTCTCGGGATAATTTCCGGGCAAGTGCCTCTCTTCTGTTTACAAGATTCAAATCTTTCTCATGCAAGTCCTTTTTGATTGTTCCACCGCTGCTTCTTTCTAAATCCGTAGTTCGTCGTTAAATCCTCTCACAGTGCATTCAAGCTTTTGTCATTTCTTACCCCGCATTTCCTCAAAATATAGCAAAGCAAAGGGCTCTTCGGCCTGCTATATTCCACGTGGCGCGTACAAGCTTTTGCAAAATTGGTGGAAAAGTTCTCTTTCTGTCGTGGTAGTGGGCGACCTCTTTTCCCCATTTGTGAAGTTTAGTTTCATGAAACGTATAGATGGGTGGGAGAGAGACCTTTCGGATTCAAAAAAGTCTGTATGAGATCTGAGGGCTTGATGTGGACTGCGAGTTGGTTGTGTGATGAGTGACTGGACGTCCCATCTCTATGAGCGAGGTTTGGTGAAAGGTCCCTCAGGCTGCTAGGGTATATATTGACCGCACTGATAGCTAAAAGAGACGGACTATGTAACACTACCACTTATAACATCAGCGTTTATTCAAGCAGCATATGCTTGGAGACAATGTCCAATGCCCGTGAATATATAAGATACAGTTAATTTTGCAGAGAAGTAGTATCGTTTTGAAAATGTATTAGAAGACGATGCTATTGCTCGGTGTATCAGACTTCATGTTTCTTTCAATCTCGAAACCATGCCAAGATGGCAAGGCATTTGAACTGCATCATGCACATGCATGTCATGGCCCTATTAGCTGCTAGTATAGCACGCGGCGGATTGTTTTTCCACTCAGGTGTTGGTTGCATCGCATAATCAACACTCCACCTCCAGAAAGCTCTCTTCTACCCCCGCAGCCTACCAGCTAACACTCAACAAGACCTGGAAACTTACCATGGAGGACTGGACTTGTACCATCTGCGAAATGACGATGCAAATGCAAAGTCGCGAGTCACATCTCGCTGGCTCGCGGCACAGAACTGCTGCTAGAGGAAGTTGGAGTTGTCTTATTTGTGATACCGAAATGCAGATGGAAAGCCGCGACTCGCATCTAGCGGGCAGACGACACACAGACACAGAGAATATTCAGCTCGCCTCGCATGCCCAACAGTCTTCAGCAATGTGGAAATGCCCCATCTGTGACATTGAAATGTCAATAGGGAATCGAGCTTCGCATCTCACAGGAAGACGACATGCGGACGCAGAGAGTGAGAGCATTGCTCAGGCGGCGATTTCTCAAGAGACTTCAATCCAATGGACTTGTCTCATTTGTGAAATTGAAATGCCTATAGGAAATCGAGATTCTCACCTCGCTGGCAAACGGCACGCAGCTGCAGTTCCCCAACTCAAAACCACCACCGCAAGCTCCTCATCAACAAACGCTGCTCTTCAACCACCTTCTGCGCCCGGTGGAAGCCATGAGTACACCGCATTTAAAGACTTGGAATCGATTTCAGTTTCAGGATGGGAATGCAAGATATGTAGCTGCCATGTTTCCTTGGCTGCGATGCAGTCACATCTTCGTACCCTTAACCATATGCAAAAGATATTGGAAGTGCTCAAGATCACTTGTAAGGCAATGCCACAATCAGAGATCCAGGGATCTCTCAAGAAGGGTGAGAATCTGCAATATCAGGTACGAGGTCTTCTCATCACCAATTCTTGGGCTAATAAATGCGATCAGGACGTAGTAGAAGGAACCAAGTCACTAGTCACATATCTCACAACCCAATCTTCACGCCAAAACGTGCCCTCTCACTCTTCACCCCCCATTCCGAAATCCAAGCCAACCACTAAACCTGCCACCAAATCAAGATCAAAGACAGCATCTCAGCCCCCTCCATCAGCGCCGCCCGCCCTGGGCCCGCTAGACGCCTTCTTCCTCTCTTTCCCCACCTTCCCCTACGACCCCACCATCCCACCCGCCTCCTCCTTCCGCTCCTTCCAAGCCGGCTTATCGAACTGGAACGATTTCGACAAAAGCGCCTGCTCGACCTGGAATGAGTATAAAAATGACGTGTGGGAACGCTATCAAGCAGCTCTCACACAAGAATTTAATCTCTGGTTTGGGACTGAGGATGAGTTAGAGTCTTGGTATGCTTTGTGTAGGGCGATTGGTATAGTGCCGCTTCCTAAGACGAGGGGGAAATGTAGGGAGGTAAGTTACTAGCTTTTGAGGATTGTGTAGAGTTTGATGGGCTAATTAGTGGGTTGTGAATTAGGCTGTGAGGAATCGACATGTCAATATTGTGGATTTGATTCAGTGGGCGAGGGAGAGGGAGGTGGGCCAGGTGAGGATTTTTGAGACGGTGAGGGAGTTGGGGGAGTATAGTTATGAGAAGAATAAGATTTATCGGAGGGAGCAGCTTGGGCAGGGTGCTGTGCTTAGGCATTTGTTGAGGCATTTGGAGAAGAGTTTTGACGAATATGACGAATAGGGGGTTTTTTGAACCGTATGGATGTGGTTAGGGGCTGAGGTATAGTCAACCATAGCTTGATACAAAGGCCACTTGGAATAATATGACTGAACGGACTTTTCGAAGGCTGGACACGATGGAAGCTTAGTACCAGACTAATTTCAGTGAAGGTTCCTCACAACTCGGGCAGCGTAATGGAAGCACAGATTGACCAAATACAGGGGGGCAAAGCTATTTAATCAAGAAATGCTCTTAACTCCCATGGTGAAACAAAATTCGGTGTAATATATTCAAATTTCATGAAGTTGGTCTCGCTCACGTCCAATAAATTGACGACTCCCAATATATATATCCCTCGCAAGGACTTCATCCTAGAAGAGATAAAGTATCGCCAATAAATTGGATGACGTTCCTCAAAGAACCAATCCAAACGCTTCCGATTCGCTCTTAGACAATATGAAATCAAAAGAAGGTATTGGCTCCTCTGGCCATAGTGTTGGTAAAAGTTCGGATTGATCTTGACTCGGTGAGTCTGCCCATAATAACATCGGTGACCGATAGAGTTTTGTGATCGGGGCGACAAGTAGATGTGAGGTTGCTGGTTGTAGTGACATTCGTAACAGCCCATTCCGCCTCATCCGAATCTCAGGACCGGTATCTCACAGCCAGCAGTTCCTCTCCAGTAACCATTCCGAACGCCTTTTCCCCAAAAATCATTTGAAATATCGGCAAGCTCTCTCATGAGAAACTGACAAACTTTGGGTCCCTCGGCCGCCCATCCGGTCCAATGTTGTTCTTCGCAAACCGTCCTTCCGTATAGATCCTCCTTGCCTCATCAAAGTTCACCCTCCTGTTCTTCATGATCTTCTGGATCTCATTCTTGCTGGCGTTATCTAGCCCGGCCCTCGAATCGCCCGCCGCAACGTTCCCAGATAAGTCGAAGGCAGAAGATGAAAGGCCGGATTCAATGTCTCCAGCGAAGGACGAAGGGAGTCGCGAGTAGAGGAAGGAGGTGCCTGGGAAGGACGGCATCAGGTGGAGCCAGTATGATCGAGTGAGATAGAGGGCTATAAGACATATGTCAGTTAAATGGAAAGAAAAGGGGGAACTTTGGATGTTGGTTGGCTTACCAGTGGTGAGGATGAGGAGGACAAAGACAGCGCTGTAAAGGAAATAGCCCATTTCGAACCTCGAATCTGGGACCAAGAGGAGAAAAGAAGTGTTTAGTAAGGAGCGTGAAAGATTACGCGAAGGTATTCTTGAAGGTGTCTCCTTGCAAGGGAGTGACGAAGCAGAGTTCTGATGATCAGATCACTTTATGCCAGTACCAGTCCAGTACCCGTCCCGTATCAAGGCCGCGCCGCAAGAGGCATTCGTCACGCATAACCGCGCTAGTGAACACCCTGCTGAAAGGTGGGTGGGAAGTGGGACTCGTCCTCGTCCTCGTCTAAACCTAAATTGGGAGAAGCGAAGATTCGCCTCATTGGTCGCAGTGGTCGCAGTGGGGCCACAGAACTTTTGGAATCTCGAGACTCGAGATGGTTGAAGACCCCGAGACCCCGAGACCCCAAGACGACGTGACATTCTCAAATCATCGTCGACATCAACACAGCAGCAATGGCACACCACTCGAGTCAAGTGTCTGCGGACCTAATCTGGGAGATTGCCCGTACGTTTTGCCTCTTCTCGCTCAGTCTATGTGTGCGCATAGGACAAGGCATGGGCTGGAGAAATTGCGTTTATGGAGACTGAAATTTGGCACTGCAGGAAACCAGAACTCCTACCTCGTGAAGCGCGCCCAGTCTGGAGGTGTCCGATTCTCTCGCGATCCTCTGAACTTGGTCAACATCCACTCCCGCAAGGTATGAATTTTTGGCAAGGGAATTGGAGCACGGCAGCTAATCGATCAATAGAATGCTGGTTTCGTCAACGACAAGGTACGCACAATTCTGCGATATACAAAAAAGGAACAACGGACAGACACTGATGATGGAACAGGCCGTTGGAGTTATCCCAGCTGAGGGCGAGAAGGGAGGTGTTACTCTAGTCACCAAGAAGGTCAAGCACCCTCAACGACCAGCAAGCCACAGCCACAAAGTCACCTTGGGCGGCAACAAGTCCTCCCGAAAGTGAGTTGCATACCTTCTATACACCAATGTTTGTCCCTGGAATATTTCTAACCCACCTTACTTTCAGGACCTTCAAGACCATCGCCTCCAACACAGCCAAGTCAGGATACCGATCTGATCTCCGTGCCCAAGCCATTGCCCGCGCATCCGCCATCCGCAAGTCACAAAAGACCCCCAAGGACCTCCCCGAGCGCAAGCCCCGTGGTGCTAAGGCGAGGAAGGCCGCTGCTGAGAAGGAAGAATAAGTTGGAGCATTGGGGCGAGGAATTGGTGTTTGCTAGTCACGAATAGAACTCAATTTCCGGAGTTATACTGAGGTCTACATATCAATGGATCATCAGGGAATGGCATTTGCAAAAATCTTGTTGTCTGAACAGACGTGATTATGAAGTGGGAAAGGATAGTTCAGTCCGGGTATATGAGCCATTGGACCAAACATTTGACTCTTAATCAACATATACCCATGGCTGATATCCCGCCAACACTAATGCTTTCCGCAAGTAAGGATAAATATCCGGAGTTGACAGACAGCTTTGGAGACCTAACATAACACATGATCCGATCGCTCCCGAACACGGTTGAGCCTCGGTGATGTGGGTACCATGTGGTCACTAGCTTCTAGTATTAAGTGACCGTACGCCCTCCAAATCTGTCCGAAGCAATCTGTATATTAAAACCGTCTTTTTCTTTCAAACCTTCCGCGTAACGCAATAACGGAGCATTTCACGCAGCAAGGTAAGTCCCTTGTCCGAACGACCGGACCCCTCCACCCTCACTCCACCACAGTTGTGATTTGTTCGCTTGGCCAAGCCATCCAAGAGCTTGACCCCTCCATCCAACAGTTTCAACGCAGTCAGAAGACTTCCCTTGACCCTTTGTACGACGACGAACTTTCTCCTGCATTTACAAGTACCCTCTGAAATTGACATCCTCTCTTCAATACCTAGAAAATATCAAATCCGGTACGTTATCGAGTCCTGTACCCCTCGTCGGGGAATTTCGCAAATTCGCAATGCGGGGTAAATGTTGACATCTTGCTCACAGAATAGTCCCTCACCGAATCCGCCAATATGGGAATTAAAGCTGGTACGTACACAATGGGACCCGGGAATCTTTGGAATCACCGCTGAAGAATATAGTCGTTGCTGGTGCCTCTGGCGGAATTGGACAGGCAAGTCAACAGCTCAAAGTATGCAGCCACGGATAATTGCTGACCATCGCCTCAACAGCCATTGTCCCTCCTCCTCAAGACCTCCCCATACATCACCGAGCTCGCATTGTACGATGTGGTCAACACTCCAGGTGTTGCCGCCGATCTTTCCCACATCTCTTCCGTTGCCGTAGGTATACACATGAAAATAAGGAGGACGAGGGCTTACTGGGCTCATAGAAAATCACTGGCTACCTTCCCAAGGATGATGGTGCCAAGCTCGCCTTCAAGGACGCAGACATCGTTGTTATCCCAGCTGGAATCCCCCGTACGTATAACATACTTCAAGAGCTACAGGAAGATGTTAATAGCACCATGCAGGCAAGCCAGGAATGACCCGTGATGATCTCTTCAACATCAACGCTGGTATCGTCAAGGGTCTCATTGAGACCATCGCCGATGTCGCACCAAAAGCATATATCCTCATCATCTCCAACCCCGTCAACTCGACCGTCCCAATCGCCGCCGAAGTCCTCAAGGCCAAGGGAGTCTTCGACCCCAAGCGTCTCTTCGGTGTCACCACCCTCGATGTCGTCCGTGCCGAGACCTTCGTTGCTGAGATCATTGGCGAGAAGAACCCACAATCGCTCAACATCCCAGTCATTGGTGGTCACTCAGGAGAGACTATTGTCCCAGTCTTCAGCCAGGCCAAGCCTAGCGTCAAGATCCCAGCTGATAAGTTGGCTGACCTAGTCAAGCGTGTGCAATTTGGTGGTGATGAGGTTGTTAAGGCAAAGGATGGCGCTGGATCTGCTACTCTTTCTATGGCTTATGCTGGATACCGGCATGTGCCCTGACCATGTTTGATCTGAGATGAAACTAACGCAAGTGAACAGATTCGCTGAGGCAGTTCTTAAGGGTCTCAGCGGTGAGAAGGGTATCGTCACCCCAACCTTCGTCTACTTGCCAGGTGTTCCAGGTGGTGAGGCAATCGCCAAGGAGACAGGCTGCGATTTCTTCTCCGTCCCCGTCGAGCTCGGTGTATGTTCTCCTACCCTATTCACAAACCCAGTACTGATATTTGGAAAAGACATCCGGAGCCGAGAAGGCACTCAACCCCCTCACAAACCTCGACGACAACGAGAAGACCCTCCTCAAGGCCTGTGTAGAAGGCTTGAAGGGCAACATCACAAAGGGCGTAAACTTCGCCCACAACCCACCCCAAAAGTAGTCTCCCCATACCCATCCGTCCGCATGTCTCTCCTTTCTCCCTCACTGCCAAAAAAAGAAAACGCTGCCTTCATGTCTCTCCTTTTTCATCACAAGATTCAGCGTCGAATAAAACCAAGACCTGTATTTTCATTTGTCCTTCTGCAGCAAAATACTGATCTCTCCCTGTTCCTTGACTGATCGTTGGCGCTTGCTTAGATAGGCTGTGAAGTTGCATTCCTTCCCTCTTTCATATCGTTGGCTTGAGAGTGCGGTGCAGGGCTTAAGTTCCTCTTTCATTCCTGCTTTTCGTGCTAGGCGGACGAGAATGAGAGGTGGGGTTTTTTGGAAGTCGAGTGGATGGACTTTTGGGACCGGCGTGGATTTTTATGAGTTGACATAGCGGGAAATGGAATGAATGGAAATCAAAAGCGATGATGTGTGCCATTGAACTCCCTGTGATGCCCGTGATGCTACGACTAGCTGTCTGCTGCCACATCTATAAACTCCATCCTGTAAACGCCATACCATGCCGCTAAATCGCACTCAAAAAATCATGTCCCTCTTCAATCAAGGCTTCGCTCCCACACTTTTAATCTGGAAAGTCGCCCCGGGCAACTCGCTCGTCTCCGCCTGCACCGTAGCATTAATCCCCATACTGGCCAGCGCACCCCTTATAATCCCACACGGAAACCACAGGAACTATTCTCTCATCAGCTTGTTCTTTTCAAACACCCAACTTCAATACAGCCAAGCAACTTACAGGTTGCGCCCTAACAACAGCCATCCCCCCAGCCTCCGTACTCATCCTCCCAAACGGCTTGAACGTATTATCCGTAAGCACATAAACGCCCTATTCCACCACTCGTATTAGCCTTCCCCAACCCCTCTTCTTCTCCCTCTCTCCCAAGCCAGGAAGCAAACATACCCTATGATTCGTCTTCAAATTATCAATCTGCTTCCGAAACACCAACATCCAAAGATCCTTACACAGGAACTTAATCACATCAAGCGTATCCGTAAATCTGGGCCTATCTTTGCTGAATCTATCCCTTTTGTCAGCCCCGTTCCCTTTCTCCTAGCAAGGTATCAAACTCACCGTTCAACCAACCCCTGCCCAACCCTATACCCCAACATCTCCAACCTATAAAAGACAGCATCCCTCTCCTCCTGTTCCTGCTCTTCCCCCGTCGTCCCCTCAGTCCTCCCTCCTTCCCGGCTCACACTTCCAGCACCGCCATTCGTACTCCCATTCGAATTCCCCTCTTTCGCATTTACATTGTTATTCGCAGGCTGAGGATTAGAAAGATCAACCTCCCTCGTAATCCTATAAGCCATCGGCACGAGCTCTATCATGAGTAAATCCAGACATGAGGAGTTGAGGAAGGTTGCGCTCGGGTCGGATGCGTTGTAGGGGGGTAGCGGGGATTCAAAGGACATTGTTGGGTTTGGTCTCCCGATCGCGGGGGAGGCTTTGTGGGTGTGAGGCTTTGTTGCGCTGTCGTGTCGGGGGAGGTGTGCTATTGGGAGGTGGAGGACATGTGTATTCGTGTAGGGGTTGCTTGGGCAGTGAGTGTTGTTGGCTTGCACCTGCGAGCTTGGTTCGGGATCGGGATCATTTTGGGGTCGGAGCTTGGGAGCTTGGTTTGCCGAGATGCTTAGGCTCTACACGCAATACTTAATGTCTCAACTCACTTCAAACTTGTGCTTCTTTCTTTCAAGTTGACTTTTAGCTTTTTTTGTTTTGTTTTTGATTACTACTGTATTTGCTAGCGAAAGCCAAAAGACAAGGACAATGAAGTAAGAAAAGTACAAGCAGATCAGATTAGGAACGCAAGAATCATCACGAGCCAATCCACCCAAAAGTACGCCGACCCATTCGCCCGCATCCTTGTAGAAGAATACATTTGGTATCCCAATCGCATTCCTGCCCTTCCATCGTTGTATCCAAGGGCCATCACACGTTTACTGACCCGGCTGAACAAGCCCCCGAAAAAACTAAAACTTTCCACTCTATCATGCCATGATCCAGGCGTTGGGTTCAAAGATTTGTTGTCCATTTTGCGCATACTATGGGCCTTGATATGGCTTATAAGTCCAGATCCTTGCTCGCATATCTCCGCTTCCTGTTGCAAAAGAACCACCAGTCGGACTCGGTGCCACGGATATGACACTGTTCTTGTGGCCTTGCAACATGAGTTGAGTGTTGCCGGTTCTCGGGTCCCAGAATTGGACTCCACGGTCCTTGGATCCAGAGAGAACCCAGTTTCCGTCTGGAGTGAGAGCAACAGAGAGAACAAAGTCCTTTTCGATGTTAGCTATATCCGTATGATTAGGTCATAGAAACATACCTTGTGTCCCTCGAAAGTTCTGACGCAACGACCACCCTTCGGAGCGTTGTTGGGGTGACCACCTCTGGGTGCCACAAGCTCCCACATCTTGATAGTCTTATCCAAACTTCCAGAAACAAGATCCTTTCCATTGGGAGCAAAAGCAACCGAGTAGACACTGTCCTTATGTCCATCTGGGCCCTCAAGACGCTCAACAAGATAGCCAGAAACAGCATCCCAAACGCGAACGCTCTTGTCAAGAGACCCAGCCGCAACAAGCTTGGTATCGGGTGAGATAGCGACAGTAGTCACGCCGTCTTCTATACTGAGAGTGAGGATGTTCTGTCCTGCCTCAATGTCCCATAAACGGACAGTGCGATCACCGCTACCGGAAGCAATAGTTCTGCCATCACGAGCGAAATCCAGACTGTAGATGTCTTGCTCGTGACCAGCAAAAGTATTTCTAATGGTCTTGGCAGCAATATCCCAGACCTGAGACAATCAGTAATTGATCGAAGCTTCCAACATACTTGACTTACTCTGATCAACTTGTCCTCCGCGCCAGTGGCAAGATACCTTCCATCTGGACTGAAGCAAACACTCCTAATATAAAGATCTCCAACAGAATCTACAGACTCGTCTTGAAGAATGCAAATCTTCTGTCCGGTGGAGACATCGAAAATCTGTGCGGATCGGTTGCAGCCAGTGGCTACATATCTTCCGTCATGGCTGAATCGGACACAGCAGACTACACTCTCGTGCTGAAGAGTGTGAAGGAGATCAACATCGAGGACTCGCGGGACTTCTGGGTTGAAGATGGCAAACCAATCGGATTCGACCTTCTTTTGGTGGGCTGGCAATCGCTCCAAGTCCAATTCGGCAAGCGCGTTTCCCACTCTGAACTGAGGATGCTGAGTCGGCATTGGGTGACCAACTTGGGGCGAAGCAGCAGCTCTTGGGTCTGAATATGGCATGGGCTGATTCAGCTGAGGCGTGGCTGGGCCGCCGGGTCCACGGTTAAGCACGCGACCTTTACCTGGACCTGGAGATGAGGTTGATTGAGGTGGCTGAGATCCATAGCCGTTCGGAGCTGGGCCTTGAGCGTAACTGCCCTGGAAAGGGGGTTGTTGCTGGGGAGGAGGACCTTGAAGAGCGGGGGGAGGTGGAGGTCCAGGCTGGGGCATTTGGTGCTGTGGCGGGCCATGTTGATCTGATTGTGGAGGAGGAGCAAGACCTGGGCCACCTGGTCCCTGCCCTGCCATTATTCCGCCGAAGAGGTTACTAGGTCCGTGGCCGATGGCAGGTGGTGCTTGACCAGATGGGCCAGCATTTTGGGGAGGTACGCCGCCGATACCAGCAGGACGAGGGTTACCTCCTCTGGCTTCGAGCTCACGATGAAGCCGCGCTATCTCTTCATCGTATCTGGATAGGTTAGTTTGTATCCTATGAAGGATGAAGAAGCACTTACTTTTGTTTCAAAGCCAAATGGGTCTGCTCCATAGCGTAGACCTTCTCGCGAACGACCTGCATCTCTTGTAGCTGATGTTGAACTAGATATAGATAATAGATCAGTCGAAGCTCGTTATTCTGACTTGAAATGAAGCACTTTATCTCAAGCGCACGTATAGCTTTGTGCGGTTCACATACTTGAATTCTCATATTCTCCACTTGCGCGAGCCTGATTCTCAAACTCTGCGCGCACATTGTCCAGCAGCTCATTCAGCCGAGCGGTAGTAGTGCCAGGGGGAGGTGGTCCCAAAGCCCTGTGGGTGGTGTACATGCCAGACATGGTGGAGGGTAGAGGGTCGACAAGTTGATCGTAGCGGGGATTGTCGATGGAGGAGAGGTAGTATTTTGAAACGAACTTCTACAATGACAGCAGAACCTCGACGCTATCGACGGACTGAAGGACGCGGGATGATGTCTGTAGATGAGAAGAGCCTCGGGCACCAGCGAAGTATCGCGCCAAACGGGACAGGCGGAGGATGGATTCGTGGGCGCGTTTGCAGCTGTTTTGGCCCTGTCGCACAGCTAAAGATTTCTAGTGGCACAGCAGGACTAGCAGCTGTTGATGGCGGGACTTAAAGAAATGTAGGCAGTAGGTAGCAATTGAGGGTCGTTATCGTTATGGTTGTCGACAGGCGAGAGGGAAATAGCCGTGGGAGGATGACGGCTCGAGAGAGAAAATGGGAAGGAAGAGGAGGCGGTGATGGTGATGGTGGTGGTGGTAATGGTGGTGGTGGTGGTGGTGGTGGTGTTGGGGGAAGGAAGAAACAACGTTCGTGCGGTGCGGTGCGGTGCGGTGTTCCCTGGAAGGCTGGGCTGGATAACCTACCTACCACAGGCCACAGAATTAGCTCTGAGTCTCAACTTCAACCTCACCGTAATTGTAACTCACCTTACCCATCGCTTAAGGAGCCGCTCGGACTCTATGAGGCAGCAGCAGCAGCAGCCAGTTCCGCAGATACATCCTAGGGTCCCACTCTGCGGTCGAGGGTGGCGGTGATAGACACACGTCCCTGCACGGGCCGAGAATGTTATGCAGCGCAGCGCAGCGCATAGCAGCTTCCGTATCCTGGTACCGAACGGGCAGCGCCAGTCGGAGATACCATATTCACATTCACCTCGATCATAATATCTCACAGGAGCTAGCACAATGTAGTGTTTAAATCTTTAGATTTCTCTCTCTTCACCTTCGCGAGTAATCACTAAGTACTAAGTACGATATATCGGTATGGGCTTGTCATTTACACTATCCTGATCCTAATCCTAATCCTAATCCTAATCCCAATCCACCCGCAAGTATTGACGGCTGACGGCAGCCACCCCTCGCTGCAGCTGGCGCATATCATATCCGGGCATTTTTGAAGTCTGGGGTTCTGGGCGTGCAGCTAAACATCTGCAGCTTGCCCCTATCCAAAAGACCCCCATCCCGTTCTACCAAGTATTAGCCATCAACGCCGTCTGTGCCTCCGTGCATCCTAGAACCCGGCGATGCAGTGCAACCGTCCGCACCATGCTGCCTGCAAGCGGTGAGGGTCAAGTTTTGAAAGGATTCAGGGCTGCCCTTTTAGTCCTGGTCTTTTCGCCCCAGCGCGCGCTAGAATCTCCTAAAAGAAGTCGTCTTTGCCTTTCCGCTTCTACGCAGGGCTCACCTACCGTCATAAATGTAGTAAGGGGCTTCTTGAGGCGTTTGGGGCATTTGCGGGATGACATGAAGACTGAAGATTAAATGTCAGCTCCCGCCAGAACCGCTACCAGAAACGATCAGCGCCGGAAATACTGCACTCAGCCAGTCGTCAGCGGGCACCAAGTTTGATGGGGTCTTGCAACGTGGGTTTTCTGGGCCTTCGATTCAGGTGGCTCCGCCCGCGAAATGCTTGCCCTTGCCCATGCCCATGCCCATGCCCATGCCTTGCGCAATCCAGCAATCTTGGCTTGGTACTCATCCGAGGTTAATTTAGGCACGCGGTGCTTGAGCTTGATGGCTTCAAGGTTTGATGTGGGAAAGGGGCACGGTCACGGGATGTCTCGAGGAGTTTGTAGATCTTAACTATGGCTCGATTGACATGACACTGTTGATAAACTTTGATTTTGAACTTTGAGCCTCCGAATCTGTTATAGACTTTGAGACTTGAGATGAAATAAAGGGAGTGGTCACGTGTCGTGCCCCAGATGAAATCTTCAGATGAGGATGAGGATGAGGATGAGGATGAGGGGTGGCATGCATGAAACTTTGGGCAGCATGTCTGAAGCCTGAAGTCTGAAGTCTGAAGTCTGAAGTGACCGACGAAGATCGTATCTCAGATTAGCCGGTATACTACGTATCTTACCTCCTATCACTAAACTCCGTGAAGATTCTTCAAAAGCCCTCAATTCGTCACACAAAGGCGTACTACCCACAGGCCTTAATAAATGTTAAATGTGAGGTGATTGTGGCCGTGTCTCCAAGGGTCGCCAGACCAATCACCTGTTCGGCTTTCGCGGTATATTGCTATTTGTAGCTAAATATTGGTCAATGCTCATTAACATTTATTATGGCCTGTACGTAGTATACCATAAATTCACGTCCGCAGATAAAACTTAAACGGGCTCATCTACTACGTAAGCTCACCGGATCTTTGCGACGCGCCACAAAAACTCAGGTGCTGGTGTGGTCATGCTGTGAGGTGAGGTGAGGTGATTCCTCAGTGTCGGGAAGAAAGCAACCGGAAATTCCATCGCGAATAAGCCGCTGTAGTGGAGAAGCATCGCTGATCGTGCAAGCTCATTGGCCAACCATCACTGGTGCAAGGTACCATTTTCATTTTCATTTTCAACAATTTCAGCAAGGGTCTGTTGGTCTTGGTCCTGGTGGTCTCTGAAATAAGTTGATATCTTCTCCTCCTCAACTCTCCTCCTCGATACTTGATACTTGATACTTGATATCCGATACCTGCACTTCCCCCTCCCCCTCCCCCTCACCCTCAAACCGCAGCGCCTCTCGGACGACAGACAATCGAATAAACCCATTGATTTGGGTTTGTATCCGCGAACCTCATCAACCCTCCTTACATACCCTTAATTTGCCCCCCTTTGGCCGACACGCCACGCCGCCGCCATGGATATCGCTCTGGAGCTTTGCGATACCTACCTGTTCGATTACATGTACTCGGCAGTCCTTCCAGCATCCCAAACATCATACAACGTGGACGGTGGCTTCAGGAATGCGACAATATTGGACGCGAAGGCTTCCTCGCCGTGGCAGTACACGCCGGCGAGCCAATTCATATCTTTCCCACCCACAGACGCGGCATACATGAGCCAATGGACAAGAGACAACATGTTACGGCAATACATTTCATTATTCTTGATAACATGGTAGGCCCCAGCTGCTCCTCTGCTATCTTATTCGTCTGACCTTTCTCCAGGATTGCTGGTGGTGCCATTTACTTTCTCGTCTCGACCCTCTCCTATATATTCGTCTTCGACAAGACAACCTTCAAGCACCCGAAGTTCCTCAAGAATCAGATCAAGATGGAAATATCTCAAGCCTGCACCTCGATGCCAGGCATGGCCCTCCTCACAGCCCCCTTCTTCCTGGCTGAAGTCCGCGGCCACTCGAAGCTCTACGACTCGATTGGAGATGCGCCATTCTCGTGGTACAACTTAATACAGTTCCCATTCTTCATTCTTTTCACCGACTTCTTGGTCTACTGGATCCACCGAGGCTTGCACCACCCAGCGATCTACAAACATATGCACAAGGCGCACCACAAATGGATTATGCCTACCCCATATGCGGCTATTGCTTTCCACCCCGTTGACGGATGGGCGCAGTCTCTGCCCTACCACTTCTTCCCGTTCATCTTCCCACTGCAAAAGTTTGCCTACCTGGCTCTTTTCGCCTTCGTGCAAATCTGGACAGTCTTCATCCATGACGGAGAATATGTCGCCAACAGCCCGATTTTGAATGGTGCCGCATGCCACACAATGCACCATCTCTATTTCAACTACAATTACGGGCAATACACGACTCTGTGGGACAGATTGGGAGGCAGCTACCGCCAGCCAAACGAGGAGCTATTCAGACGGGAATCCAAGATGGCAGCAGACGAGTGGAACCGACAAGTTGCGGAGATGGAGAGACTAGTAAAGGAAGTCGAAGGCGATGATGACAGAGAATACACCCAAAAAGAAGAGCTGAAGTTGAGCTTCAAGAAGGACAACTAAAATCCCATGGTTTTGGAAACGGAAATGAGAAAATGGCTTGATTAATGCGATGCGCAAGCGGTGGAGCGGAGAACGTGTTCATTGTCGCGAGAAGATGAGGCTGTAAATATTTTGAAGGCATGGGTGGCGGCAATAACTGAACTGCATACGTTGGCGTTAATGGGTTGAGAGTATAATCTTCTGGGAACACCTTTTACATAGACTGGGTAAGTGGTCAGCCCACGTCATGATACGTCACGTAATTAATATCAATAACTGTTCGCTCTTTTATTCCTTTGCTTTCGAGTCTCAAGTATCCTTTGCCGACCCTAAGTAGGTGTTCTTGGTAAGTGATCTTGGACGGTTATGTGGCTGAGCATAACAAAGTTTTTGTGCTGTGGGAGAGTCGATTTTTGAGAAATTATTGATCGTCTTCTACGAATATAGAATGTTTATAATTGTCCAGATGGGTCTATACAAGAGAGATTTGGATGTAGAGCCACTTGGACCACTCAGATGATATTCTTCAATTTGGCGTACCCTAGGAGCCAGCGTTCAGGGGAAACATAGCACGATTTTACAACGTGCATTGCTCTAACGCATGCAACGTTTCTCAAGGAGTTTGAATAGCTAGAAACGCTGATTTGGAGTTGTAAAACAGAACGTTGTGTAAACTTCGCTAAGCGAGTTAGGAAAAGGGGTATCGAGGACCTGCTCTAAGGATTCATGTGCTAGTCACCATGGCACATGATTTAGTATAGCTCTCAAAGTATATTTTCACTGTTACTTCAGATAGAGAATGATGTCGGAACATCGCAAACGCGCCGACCAATCCCAGGATGGATATCATTTTAGACGAAACCATCCGGTCCTGCGACTTGTGACCTATGTGGGAGATTGTCTAACTAGACTTAGAATTCAAAGACTCCCAAATTTTGCAAAGAATTCTTCAAATTTAGACTAGCGGCTCTAGCTCTCAGCACCGAAGTCCATGAACCTTCGAGGGAGACGACCAATGTCACACCTGTAGTTGTACTTGAAAGTCAACCAGCAACTTCACTGTCTTTTGCAATTGTCTTCCCAATACTTGTACCATTGGAGCACCTGGTCGTCATAATAGACCCAGGTTGAAGGCTTGTTGATTTCGGCGTCGTGTTCGCGATAAGTGATGTTGCCACGCGGGTTTCTGAAGGCATCTGGGCGTTCATCAAGCGACAATTTCATGAGCTCAATCTTGGTCAAGTTGTCGAGTCTGCTTCCCAGGTGATTTGCCCAGAAGTCTTCATAACCTGCGTATGTGTACTTGTATGGTATGACGCAAGCACTGAACAAAGCAGCATTGATGTGGTAATAGGATCGCTCGTCAAAATTAGACTGAGAGCCCTGGGTGCTTTCTTTGACGATTGAGAAACACGAATACTCAATGACGGAGTCTGGGGTTGTGGGCATCTCTACGCCATCTGTATCTAACGCAATAATCCATGTCTTTGAATCTCCTGCTCTTCGTTGAGCGCGGTCTTGGAGAGAGTTTGAAAACCGCTGGTCCTCAATCCACTGTGTCTCAAGAGTAGGCCATCCCCGCTTGCTGTATTTAGACAGTTGAGAGCCCAACCAGTCGTCCAGCGGCTTCAGCATATAGGTCTTGCGTTTGAGGAAGGTACAATCTGGAAATATCGCGTATGCTTTATTCCAGGTGATAATATTGACAACGGTAGTCGTATAAAAACCTCGAAGAATTGCTTGTACCGGCATCATTGTGGCTGAGACTATTTGAATCTTGCGGTGCTGTTTTTTACGGCTGACGAGGCGTGTACATTTATACGTTTCCGTCTTGTTCCACAGTCTGTCAGTCATCATCAATTGGACCACAATATGGATGAATCACCTTCACTAGGTCACTCATTGAGTACCTCTTATTGTCCGTGACCGAGGTGGATTCATAGCCTTCCTTCTCCACTAGATGCCGGCCCAGCTCTATGGCGCCTTCTCCGTCCTCGACAAATATGTCGAGGTCGGATTCGTTCCAAATAACCCCATCAAAAAACTGGATGGCAAAGCTCCCAGATATAAGAGCATCATTTTGCCCCAATTTTGACCGGAGATCTATTGGCTTCGTAACGAAGCTTCGAAGCTTCTTATTAATGTCCCACCTTCCTTTCAGATGAGTAGACAAGTGGCCAGACCTGCGGGGAGGGGCTTTAGTGGCGTTGTTTTAATAGGGGTGCGGAACATTTCGCTCGCAAACTTATCGAAACTCGCCGGAACAAGAAATAGAGGACTTTGCGTTATACTTACCATCGTTTTGTAACCTTCCTTAAGGCATTGATGCCCGAAATATCAAATTGAGAACATATGGTATCGAAGATAGCATAATTTTGGAAAATGTTGTCCGAAGGGTAGTGATTCGGATCGAATTGTAGCACATTTGGTATCACTTCCTGGTAATCCGACCCTTCAGCATCCAGACGACGTCGTTTTATGCCAGACATTATGGCAGAAGAGTTCTGGATTCTAAGTGTTCCGCTTGGCATGGCACACTCAAAGTGCGGGGTCCTGGTGGTCCAACATGTCCAAGCATTTCGTCCCCAACAGCACTGTTTTCGCGTTGTCCTGGCGTAAGCCTCTTGAACAAAACAATGCGTACAAACCACAACACATTTCCCAGACCCTCTGAATCCCAGTACGGATCAAAATGGCTCCCGTTATCAAAGCAACAATAAGAGATACCCCCTTCACCTACAGCACCCCGGGGTTACTAGCATATTCGCTCTCCTTCGCTCCCAATCCATCCTACTCTGACGCGCTATCCGTGACCTACTTCAAAGCTCAACTAGCGTTCCGAGGCTTTTCACAACGCGATCGCGACATCGAGGCTCTGAAATCTCGTCTCAGTTTCGCAGTCGCGGACATGGGAACAAGAATGAACCCAGAAGTAGCGCGAAAGGGAAAGCAGATGAAGGCAGAGTTTACGCGTAGAGTACGAGAGGAGGAACGAGAAGAACAAGAACGAGCGGGCGAAACAGAAGAAGAGCGGGAAAGAGATGCACAATCAGAAGAAGGAGATGCCGATATAGCAAGAAAGGGACGCTTGGAACATAAATGGGCCAATCGAGTCATCGATGAAGACCTGGCACAGGAAGAGCCCCGGGAATTTTTGAGGCACTTGTTTTTTGACAAGAGAGGGCGGAACAAAGGCGGTCCACCAGTGGTGTTATGAGATTTGGCTGATTGTGAAAGATTTCAGATGCACGACGCAGCTCGAAAGCTTGGGTTGTACAGTGAGTCGGCATGGGAAGGGAGTGGCAGAAGGAAAACTCGTGTTATGGCTGTGGGTCAGAAGGCAGACGTGGAAGAGATTATTGCGGAGATTGATGAGAGAAGTGGCAGAGGCAGGAAGGACCCTATGCATTATTTTCAAATGAAATAGAGTATTATAGGATGGGTGGTAGGTTGAGGTTTGTGGGAAGGGACGTTCCAGACGAGTATTATTAAGGTGTCACAGCAGAGAAAATTCCAACTTTCAACGACGTGTAGGGCATTTGGGGACAGTATTCTGGCCAGAAGGTGAAGAAGGTCTTCCCAGATCTCAAATTGGATGACTTCTCTGCAGTTATCAGGCCTAGTACGAGGCTTTTGGTTGAGGTCAAAAAGGAGGACTGAACTTTTCGTATGTCATCGTGGCTAGAATGTGTAATAAAATCTGGACTGGATTGTGGCCTCAACGTAGAGCTAGTAATTCCTCGCAAGGATAATGAAGCATTTCCAACTGCTGCTAATAATCCAACTTTTTCACAGGAGGCGGCTCTACTCAAAGCCCTCCTCAGAACTTGGCGCTCGTCGTACCCCTCAGCACCCTTCTCAGTTGCAAAATGAGCTGCCTTCCAGACCCCGGGTGAAATTTTCAGTTCCATCTGAGCGGCTGGCATTTTCCCAACCAATTCTTTCCGGAAAATATCGTACCATACAAGAATCTTTTCATCGAAAAAGTCCATCCTGGGGGTACATTTCCGGCAATTTCATCTGCATGCAGAAAATAATTATCGTAATTCCCAGTAAGAACTGTACTGAATGGCCTCTCATCTTCCTTCAGTTTCATGAGCTCCAGTAAGTCAAGTCAGATAACGTAGGGCCGATCGATACCCAGAAGTCTCGGTATGTATGCCAGTTTCTGGCATAAGTGTATTTATGCCGCAAGATACCGGATTGATAGCTTTGCGCAAATAGGCTATGGTAGGGTTTGAAATCCTCTTCAGGCGTCCGAGCTGGTCGCTCACCGGGTATTAATTCTCTGATCTGGAAATGTGAATAATCCAGCACCGTTGCAGGTAGACCTGGTTCCACATCCTTTGTATCCAATGGAAGTTTCCAAGACTTTGAATCCCCGACACGTCGGGGAGTTCTCAACGGTAGTGATTTCATCCACTCATGATCAGCTTCGGGGGGGAGCTCGAAGGATGGCCAGCCGCGTCGACTGTACTTTGCATGGAGATTGTCGTAGTAATCATCTAGTGATTTTAGATGGTATATCTTCCGCTTTTGAACATAATGTTGGGGAATACGGAAATGGCCACGTCCCAGGAAATCACGTTGACTATGGCAGTTGTGTAGAAGCTGTTGATGATTGATTCCAAGGGTGTGCCTGACGTGGAGAAAATCTGGATCTTGAGCTCATCACCGTTGCCCTTCTCTTTGGTGTAGGTTAAAATCTGCGTACAGGATCAGCTTCCGCGGGTATATGAGGTTATATTTGATTAATTACATACCAAAACAACTTGTTTCATGCGTGCCACATACTCATGCTCCATCGAGTCCGTAGACGACTCGAGAATATAGTCTTCGGCCTCTATGAGATACCGACCAAGAGCTTCTACGGCCCTCTCGGGACCACGGAGCGAGTAGTCAACGTATATGTCCAGATCAGAGTTCTTCCAGAAAACCCTATCCAGGTATTGAAGAGCAAGGCTCCCGGAAATAAGTGCCTCGTGACGGCCAGCTGAGAATGAAACCCAACGGGATTGTCCACAAATCGGATCAGCGAGCGATTGATGTTCCAGTGGGTTTTGGTTAAAGAGTTGATCAATTCTACCAACTGTTTAGTCGTTGCACGGAGAGCCATGATGCCACCGGGGTCCAGGTGAGTAAAGATATTTTCAAATATCACATAGTTTGTGAAGATGTTCTCCCAAGAAGGAAGGCTTCTCGGAGGGATCTCAGGAGCATCATGAACTCGACTCCCCTCTGCTAGAGCCATATGGTCCAGTATTGTATAGATCAAGGTCAAATAAGCTGGAAGGCTAGTGCAAGTTATCGTTACCTCCGCGAGTAAAGTTCCGAACAAATGTTTTTCAATCGAGCGAGCTTTGGCGAGGTAAAAGAGTTATTTGAATATTTATCACTCCGTGGGCTAGTGGACTTCCAGATCGTGGCTCGTGGGTGTATAGAGAAAGGGACCGAATTAGCAAGCATCTTCGGCTCGCTTAGACGAAAAGGGGCGCCTGCAAGAGACCCTGGACCCTGAAGTATCCGCGAGATGTCTGATCAACCAGTCAAATTGCAATCAATTCTTTTCGTTAACCTGGTAGATAGATTTAAATATGTCACATACCCAATGAGACATTTGCATCGTGCCTTAGATTAGGGGCGGGTGCGGGGATAGATTTCCGCGAAGCAAGGCTTAAGCTGCAGTGGCCTCTCATTGACTAGATCAGGTTGTCGCGATAATAGGCGGGATAGTAATCTCGGAGACAGGCGTTCTTGCTGGCTTGGGAGTTTTTGTATGGTGATGTG